>DSLMC04103__coassemble_418_pt1 | contig 38032 bp, 31 predicted proteins | sample DSLMC04103__metabat2_high_PE_018 | metagenome-assembled genome bin DSLMC04103 | reverse complement strand
GAAATAGGAAAATAGCGGGAATAAAAGAAATTCCTGTTATTATCAGAGAATTTAACAATCAGGAAACAGTGGAGATTTCATTAATAGAGAATATACAGAGAGAAGATTTGAATCCTGTTGAAGAGGCGCTGGCTTATAAGCGTCTTATCGAGGAATTTCACTTAAAACAGGATGAAATCGCGGACCGCGTTTCAAAGAGCAGAACGGCGGTGACGAACTCACTCCGTCTTTTGAAGCTGGATCCACGGGTTCAGAATATGGTGATTGAAGAGATGATCACGGCGGGCCATGCCAGAGCCATATTGGGGATTTCCGATCCAGATACACAGGAGATGGTAGCCGCTAGAGTTTTTGACCATAAGCTCAGTGTCAGAGAGACGGAGGAAATGGTCAGAAAAATTCTGAGTCCATCAAAGAAAAAAGAGAAGATCTCTAATCCTGCGGAAGACGCTGTCTATGAAACCCTGGAAGAAAAAATGAAAGGAATTACCGGAACAAGAGTATTTATCCGCAGAAAGAAGAACAATAAGGGTAAAATAGAGATAGAATATTATTCCAGAGATGATCTGGAAAGAATTATAGATTTATTTGAATCTATAAGATAAAAGGAGTATGATATATGAGCATGATTTTTGATAATATGGGAATCGACCCTGGAATTATCATCATTGTGTTGCTGATCATTGTTCTCATTTTAGTTGGCTCCGCAGTCAGTATCACTATGAGAATGAGCCGCCTGGAACGTAAATACAGGATGTTTATGAAGGGGAGCGATGCTCAGACACTGGAAAAAAGATTTGTCAGGAAGTTTGCGCAGATCGACCGCCTGTATGAGGCAAAAGAAGAGCATGAACACTCCATTAATTCTATTATTAAGAATTTCCGCATTATATTCAGTAAATATGGAGTGGAGAAATATGACGCTTTTGATGATGTGGGAGGAAAGCTGAGCTTCGCGCTGGCGCTGCTGGATAAAGAAAATACCGGTTTGATTTTAAACGCAGTACACAGCAGAGATAACTGTTTTCTTTATCTGAAGGAGATCGTAAAAGGAGAATCCTATGTGATGCTCAGTCAGGAAGAGGTGGAAGCGCTTCGCAAGGCTGTAAATTTTGGTCTTGAACTGGAGAATGAAAAAGAAGAGCCGAAAAGTAAAAAGGAAAGAAAAGATAGACCAGAAGAATAAATTTCAGGAGGAAGAAAATGTTAGATATTAAATTTGTCAGAGAAAATCCGGAGATTGTAAAGCAGAATATAAGAAATAAATTTCAGGATAATAAACTGGAGCTGGTAGATAAGGTTCTTGAGCTGGATAAGGAAAACCGCCAGATTAAGCAGGAGGTAGAGGCGCTCAGGGCTGAGAGAAATAAAATTTCCAAACAGATCGGCGCGCTGATGGGTCAGGGAAAACGTGAAGAGGCGGAAGAGGTTAAGAAACAGGTGGCAGCTTCCGGATCACGGATCGAGGAGCTTTCCGCCAGAGAAAAAGAGGTGGAGGAAGAGCTTCTGAAAAATATGATGGTCATTCCCAATATCATCGATCCTTCTGTGCCTATTGGAAAGGATGACAGTGAAAACGTTGAAGTAGAAAAATTCGGCGATCCGGTTGTTCCGGATTTTGAGGTTCCATATCACACAGATATCATGGAAAGCTTTGACGGCATTGATCTTGACAGCGCCAGAAGAGTAGCCGGAAACGGTTTTTATTATCTTATGGGAGATATTGCCCGGCTGCATTCGGCTGTAATTTCTTATGCCCGTGATTTTATGATCAACAGGGGCTTCACCTACTGTGTTCCTCCTTTTATGATCCGCAGCAATGTGGTGACGGGAGTTATGAGCTTCGCGGAAATGGACGCCATGATGTATAAAATAGAGGGCGAGGATCTGTATCTGATCGGTACAAGCGAACATTCCATGATCGGTAAATTCATCGATCAGATCATTCCGGAGGAAGAGCTTCCGAAGACGCTTACAAGCTATTCGCCGTGCTTCCGCAAGGAAAAAGGCGCTCATGGACTGGAGGAAAGAGGCGTTTACCGTATCCACCAGTTTGAAAAGCAGGAAATGATCGTTGTATGTAGACCGGAGGAGAGCCCCATGTGGTTCGATAAGCTGTGGCAGAATACCGTGGATCTTTTCCGTTCCCTGGATATTCCGGTAAGGACTCTTGAGTGCTGCTCCGGCGATCTTGCGGATCTGAAGGTAAAATCTGTGGATGTGGAGGCATGGTCTCCCAGACAGAAAAAGTATTTTGAGGTAGGAAGCTGTTCCAATCTTGGGGACGCCCAGGCCCGCAGACTGAAGATCCGGGTCAATGGCAAGGACGGCAAAAAATATCTGGCGCATACATTAAATAATACAGTTGTGGCGCCGCCGAGAATGTTGATCGCGTTTTTGGAGAATAACTTAAATGCGGACGGCTCTGTAAATATACCGGAAGCATTGCAGCCGTATATGGGCGGAATGAAGAAGATTGAGAAAAAGACCCGCAAATAGAAGAGTGTGGAGGTGTTGTCGTGCACAGTTATCTGAGGGCAGTTGGATTTTCAAAGCTGAAAAACAGAAGAGAGATTAAGGAGCTGATCCATGACGTAGTAAGAAACTATGATGAAAAGACAGCCGTGGAGGATCATCCGGACGGTGTTTTTGTGGAATTCTCCAAAAATTACGGATGCGACTGTGGAATTACGGTCTGCGGACAGTATGATGAAGAGAATCGTTTTCATGTGGATTATTATTTCCCGTTTTTCAGAGGAATGGGAGTCACTACGCAGGAACAGGTAACTGTGGAAAAGCACCTGGATAAGGAATCCTATGCAGGCGCCTGCGATGATCTGCGGATAGGGATCACATTGATTTTTTATCTGCAGAACGCGGCGGAATACCTGACGGAGCAGTATAAAGGGAATATGAATAACCAGCCGCTTACTCTGTCGGGCCTTGCCAGCGAGGGCAGGATCCTTTTTCCGGCCCAGAAGGATAAGGAGGCCGTCAGCGTAGATAAGGAGCTGACAAAAAACAGAAACTATCTGATCGCCGCGGCGCGAAACGGCGATGAGGAGGCAATGGAAAATCTCACCATGGAGGAAATGGATACCTACTCGATGATCTCCCACAGGATCGCCACGGAGGATATTTTTACCATCGTAGACTCCTATTTTATGCCTTATGGGATACAGTGCGACCAGTACAGCGTTATGGGAGAAATTCTGGATTTCCACTCTTTCCGGAACATTTCCACAGGGGAGGAGATTTTGCAGCTTACCATTGAGAGCAATAATATGCAGTTTGACGTCTGCATTAACAGAGAGGATCTGCTGGGCGAGCCGGCAGTGGGAAGACGGCTCCGGGCCGTGATCTGGCTGCAGGGACAGCTTCATTTCTAAGTAAATAATGAACAGTCGGCAGGGCATCTTGGTGAGATGCCCTGCTTTTTGTATTATATGAAAGTACCCTCTCTTTACAAGAGGCGTGTGTGTCCTTGTAAAGAGAGGGTACTCCAAATTGTTCTAAACTGTAATATACAAACTTTCCTATAATATAAACGCTCCTCTATGGATGCTATAGCTAACGCCTTTGAGCTTGGCGTGCATAATAGTTCTTGTCCTTAAACTTAAAAAACAGTAAAATTGTAATAAATCAGGAATCATGAAAAACACGCTTAATCTGAGAGATCTGAAGGATATCAATAAAAAGCAGGAGAAGGGTATGAGGAAAAGAAATAATCTTTTTGAGGAAATGGTGACAAACCTTACGATGAACTTTCTGAATACAGAGGAGGGCTTTCTTCCGGACAGCGGCGGGTGTCCTTTGCCGGGAAGGCTTGCCGTGCTGGCGGAGGGCTTTGCCGGACAGATGGATTTGAAGGAGGTTAATGAAAGACTGGAGGATGAAGGATATGAGACTTTATATGCCAGAAGTCTTTATGAAGCGGGATTGATCTTTGCCTTCAGCCATCATATTTCCTATGAGAGCTGGAAGGAGCTTTACCGGAGGTATATGGAAAAATACAGTGGTATTGTGGATCCTAAGAAGCAGGTGTTTCCGGGAGGGAAGATCACGCTGAGACAGTTGGAGGAGTATATAAAAAATAATTCCGCGGATCAGACTATGGAAACGGAGATGCTGACTCAATATATGGAGAAGGAGATCGTGGAGAGCCGGTCTGAGGAGGATTTCTTTCGTTTTATGGACGCCAATGTAGAAAATTTTTCTGCTGTAAGAGAAAAGGCCAGATATTATTTCTGTAAATATCTGGATCTGTATATCCGCAGCAAATGCGGACGTTATTACGAAAGCTGTGAAAATTCCGAGCGTATGCTCCGGCAGTATGGAAACGCGTTGGACAAGGACGAGAGAGGATATCTGGAAAGTCTCGCTCTGGAGGAGCTGAATTTTCTGAAGCCCCTTACGGCTTTGAAAAAGGACGCAAAAAAGACAAAAGGACGTATGAGTCTGGAGGAAAAGAAAAGTCTTCTGGAAAATACAGCTCTTACGCCAGGGGGGATTTTTGACGAGTTTAATTATTTTTATTTCGGATACGTGTCCGCGGACTGGATGGAGCTGGTATTTGAAATATACGGTCCTGTAAGAGAATGGCCGGATAATCTGAAAATCCGCATTGCCCATGCTTTCGGCTATTGTTCTGCGAACCCGCATGAGGAGGAACGGAGGGACGCCCTGGAGAAGCTGGAGCAGCGGGAAAGGGAAGAGCTTGAAAAAGAAGAAAGGCTGAACCAGGAGTACGGAAGGGACGAAAAAAAGACTGCGAAATCATATCAGCGGGGCAGGTCGGGAGAGGATTTTTTCCGGGAATTTATTACCGGAAAACGGGACATTAACCGGGAAACTCTGATCGCGTTTCTGTTATTTGTCAAAATGAGGATCTCTCTGGACGACGACAACAAGATTACCCTGATGAGAATGAACAGGATACTTATAAACTGTGGATTTTCCCAGCTTAGTCCGGGCGTCGGCTTCGACCGTTTTGTGATGGATTTTTTGAAAAGCGGCGATCCGTTTTCCGTAATGGAGGAATATGTGGATAAGCAGGTGGGACGGGGAGAAAATTTTTATCTCTATAAGGTTTATAAGGACGCCTGCTGCCGTCAGGACGAGCTTGCGGAATATCTCAGGATCAAATAATAGCAAGCTGCTGTGAGGATGACGCAGATGGAAAAAAGACGATGTATTTTCTGTATGAAGGAAATGGACGCGGAGGAACAGAGGTGTCCCTTCTGTAAAAAAGCCCTTTGGGAGTATGAATGGGAGTCCAGGTGGCTGAAGCCTTATACAGTGCTGAAGGAACGGTACATGTTAGGAAGAGTGCTGGGAGAGGGCGCTTTCGCGGCGACATATCTGGCCTATGACCAGGAAGAAGATAGTCCGGCAGCGGTTAAGGCATATTTTGGAAAGGAACTTTCAGAGGAAGAGGCCATTTTAGAAAAGACAGGAGATATTCCGGGGGTGGTCAGAAAGACGGATTTCTTTCAGGAAAAGGGGAACTACTATCTGGTGCTTCAGTATCTGGAAGGAGGAAGTCTGAAGGAATATCTGAAAAAACATCATTCTGTTCCGGCGGAGACGGCAGCGCGGATGCTGCAGCCTGTGATGGAGGCTCTTGTTTTTCTTCACAGCAGAGGAATACTTCACGGGGACGTCAGTCCCGATAACCTGCTGTTTGACGGGAATGGTTCGCTGAAGCTGATCGATTTCGGCGCCGCGTTCCGAAAGGGCGGTCAAAGAACGGAAAAGGAGCTGAAGGAAGGCTATGCTCCCATGGAACAGTATCAGGAGCGGGAAAAAGCCGGACCATGGACGGATATCTATGCTCTCTGCGCCGTATGGTATGAAATGACGACGGGACATAAAGTGCCTCCGGCTCCTGAAAGAGCGGGCAAAGACAATCTGAAGGGTCCGGGGGCCTATGTAAGGGTTCCGGAAAAAATGGAGCAGATATTTATGAGGGGGCTGTCTGTAGATATTCAGGGAAGATATTTCAGCATGGAGAACCTGATGGCCCTTCTCGGTATATCCGGAAGCTGGGGAGAGCCGGAAAAAGAGAATATCCGCGAGATATGGGGAGATCTGTGGATAACTATTACCACTAGGGTGGAAAGGGAGGCGGCTTCAGATAAGAAGAAGGGACGCCTCCGGAGAGCGCTGAAGGCAGCGGCGGGAATCTTCGCGGGATTTGGAGCCGCCGCCGCTTTATTTGCAGGCGGGCTTTGGATCTACGGAGATATTTATCCGGAAAGGATTCTCGCTTATGAACTGAAAAAGGACAGGGAGGAAGCGGATAATCTTGAACGGAAGATAATCCGTACAAGGGACTCTGAGGAATTTGAGGAGGCTGTAGGCTTTCTGGAAAAAAACGCCTATAAATATGAGAAAAGCGAGTACTCCAGCACCTACCATTTTTCAGCGGAGGCGCTTGAGGGATGGGAATATCCCGGAACGGATGATAGCAATCTGCCTGTCAGGCCGGATACGGTAAAAAGAGCGATGGAGCTTTTTTCCGGAGAGAAAGGGAAAAAGGAGGACCGTTCTTTCAGCGGTTATGTGACGGTGTATGAGGATCAGGAAGAAAATCCGCTGAGCGTTCACTTAAGCTGGACGGATTTCTGTTATTACGGGAAGGACCGGATCTGGATTGAATCCGACTATGTAACGGGATTTACGGAAAGCGTAATGCTTCTGTCGCCGGACAGGGACAGGATATCTGATTTTTTCTTTGAAATGCTGCCTGTGATCTCGCCGGAATCCTTTCTTAAGGAGGAGGAAATCCAGGAGCTTCTTTCTGCGGCAGAAAAAACAGGAGAATATATTTCCATCAGCCTTAACGCCAGATGCCGGGTCAGCATCCGCCGGGACGATACAGGATACACCGCGGTTATATATGGGGATTAAGGAGAGCGCATGGGAGAGGAATGTTTAAAAAACGGGACTATGTTGAAAGACAGATACCGGCTGGAAAAGGTTCTCGGAGCAGGCGGGTTCGGGATCACGTATCTGGCACAGGACGCGGAACTGGCGCAAAGCGTGGTCATAAAGGAATATTATCCCCGAGATATAGCGGGAAGAGAAAGGGAAGGTCGGAGGATTGTATTTCCCAGAGAAAAAAATGACAGAAGATGTTTTCTGAAAGGAAAGCGGGATTTTCTTCTGGAGGCGAGAAGGCTGTCCCAGCTCTTTGATATTCCTGAGGTGGTGAAGGTGCTGGACTGGTTCGAAGAAAATGAAACAGCATATCTGGTTATGGAGTATGTGCGGGGGATCAGTCTGGACAGATATCTGCAGAGCCAGGACGTTCCGCTGTCCTTCGGAGAGGCCTGGAAGCTTATGGAGCCTTTGACAGAGGCCCTGGAAAGGGTACATAAAAAAGGGATCATCCACAGGGACTTAAATCCCGGCAACCTGATTCTTCAGGAAAATGGCCGGCTGAAGATTATTGATTTCGGAGCCGCGAGAAAGTATCTGCATACAGAGAAAACTATGACGGTTCTTATAAAAAAGGGCTATGCGCCGCCGGAGCAATATCTGCATAAGGGAAAGCAGGGGCCGTGGACGGACGTATATGGTTTCTGCGCCGCTTTTTATGAGATGATTACCGGAGTAAGGCCGGAGCCCTCTGTTGACCGTATGCGGAAGGACAGGCTGTATCTGCCCTCTGCTTATGGAGCGGAGATCCTGCCTGAGGAAGAAAAAATTTTGTGCCGGGGACTGGAGCTGGAACCGGAAAAAAGATTCCGCAGTATGAAGGCGCTGCGACAGGCTGTGGAGCCGCCGGAAGAGAGTCCGCGGAAAAAGAAAAGCTTTCTCCGGCTTCTTGGTATCAGCACGGCAGCGTTTTTCTGTATGATCAGCATAATTATTGCTTTTCCGGCGATGTCCCGTGAGAATCAGCAGAAAAAAATTTCTTCCTATGCGGGAAGCTACGGAAGACAGACGGAAAAATATGAAGCTTTTCTCGCGTTTATCAAGGAGAGAGCGGTTTCCGCAGAGGAAAAAGAGGAAGATCCTGTTTACGCCAGGGGAAAAAGCACGGTTTATACGCTGGAACCGGAAGACGCGCAGGAGTGGGGAGAACCATGCAACCAGCTCCGTTTTGATAAAAAAGGGAAGGATTTTCTGAAGTGGATGGAGAAAAAAGGATATTCCTTAGAAAAAACAGGCGAGAATGAAACGGCTGAAGCGGAAGTGTTTCAATATGGCGCGGTGATCACTGATTTTGCCATAAGTGAAATGTACGAGACCGGGGACGGAATCCGTCTGGTGATTAAGAAAGACAGTATAAACGGAGATTTGTTCAACATTGATTATCAGACCGAAGAAGAACGGATACAGGAAATAAAAGAAATGATGGCGGATACGGCGGAATTTCTGGCTCAGAATCCGGCGTTTGACAGGGAATCCGCTCTGAAAAAGGTTGATGAGCTTGAGAACAGGACGCAGGAAGACGGCTGGATGGACGGTTCGTATAATTATTGGATGGCAGTCCTGGAGGAGGAAGAGCTGCAAGTATGGGAGTTCGGGCCAAATAAGAGAATTCTTGGGTTTCCCTGGTATTACTGGCCGTAGCAAAAAGACTTGGAGAGAAGAAAATGAGACAGAACAGATGTATTTTCTGTATGAGTGAGACCGGAGGGCAGGACCAGATCTGCCCGGTATGCAAAAGAGGAATCTGGGAATATCAGTGGAAGGAAAGCTATCTGGAGCCATATACAAAGCTGCGTGAGAGGTATCTGGCAGGAGCGGCCCTGGAAGAGGACGGAGATAAGGTCCGTTACATGGGATATGATCTGGTTTTAGACCAGAAGGTACTGATATATGCCTATCCCTCCCAGATATGGGAGAGGACTAAGAAAAAAGAAGCATCTCTCCTGTTCGGAAGGTTCACGCAGGCTGGTATCACTGCGGTAAAAGATTATTTTTCTGAGAACGGCAGAGGATATATGATCACCTCTTATGCGGAGGGAATCCCATTGGAAAAATATTTAAAGACCCACGGAAGGATAGCTGAGAAAAGGGCGGGGGAAATGCTCCTGCCTGCCGCGCGGGCGGTGAATATGCTGCATGCTGCCGGCCTGGTCCACGGCAATATAAACCCGGCGCATCTTTTTGTCACAGAGGAGAACCGTCTCTGCCTGCTGGCGGACTGTATACACTGCGCGGAGGAGAAGAGCGGGGCTTACGCCGGGAATGAAGGAGAAACGAAAAAATATCAGGAAGCTCCCGGGGAAAAGACAGATAATTACGCGGCGCCGGAGCTGTTTGAGAATGAAGGAATCCTGGGGCCGTGGACAGACGTCTACGCCTTCGGTTCCGTCTGGTATGAGCTGATCACAGGACACAGGCCGGAAAGCGCGTCATCAGGAGGAAAAAGGGGCGGACTTAAAAAGCCGTCCAGGTACGCGGAGATCAGTCAGAGAACGGAGGAGGGGCTGATGCAGGCACTTGCCTCTGATCCCCAGACAAGATTCTTTTATCTGGGAAATTTTTTGGAAAGTATGGAACTGCCCTGGGAGGAGCTTGACAGGGAAGCGGGAGCTGTCCGGCATCATTGGGGAAACGCCTGGCTGGAAGCGGCGGAAAGAACCAAAGAGCGGAAAAACGGCCGTTGGATGAAGGGTTATGTATGGAAACGTCTGCTGGCCGCGGCCGCGTCACTTCTCTGCCTGGCAGGAGCCGGAGGGGTGGGAATTTATGCTTATATTCAGACGCACCAGCCGGAATATTTCCAGTGGAAGCTGGAGCAGGCCAGAAAAAAGACGGATATTACGCCGGCTCAGGGGATCTTTGAAAAGGATGACGAGATTTATGACGAGGTAAAAGACTTTATTTTGAAATATGGGGAAAGAGAGGGCGAAGCAGCCGAAAATCCTGAGGAAGAGAATGAGAGAAGAAATTTTTATTACGAGCTTGAGGAGACAGACGCGAAAAACTGTCCCGCCGCACATACCGCGGCAGAGAGCTTTTATCTGGACTACCGGACTGCGAAAATGGCAGTGCAGTATTATATGGATATAAAAGGAAAAATGGATCTTTCTGAAACAAGCTTTTACGGATCGGGATATATTGATAATAATGAGGACGCGGCGATCGCAGTATTCATGAATAAGGAGGAACGGTATAAGGTACGCCTATCCGGGGAGGAGGTTGATTTTCGCTATGATCTGCTGGACGGACGTCTTACGGGGATCTCCTTTCAGGGAACCCGGGAGAGATGCGCTTATTTTCTTGAAAAAATGACCTCTCTTTTTGCGCCGGAAACCTTTCTCGCAGGGGAAGAGGCGGAAGAGCTGATGGAGATGGTTCCAGAGGAGGGCGCTTATATTCATCTCAGGATAAGCGCAAAGCATGAAATCATTATTTCGCACAGAGACGATTATGAGGATGGAGACAAAGAGATTTATGAAGCGGAAATAAAACCGCAGGAATCTTCATTTCAGAGCTGGTACGGGGTGTATCTGGAACGTGTGGAGGATAAAACGGCGTATGCCGGAAATTATGACAGGGGCGGCAGCCGGTATCAGGAATTCGCGGATTATGTTAAAGAACATGCCGTTTCACAGGAAAAGGCCGGGACAGAGGGAAGTTCCCGCATCATAGACCAGAATGACGGAGAAGTTTATACTCTGAAGGAAGAGGATGTGCTGAAGTGGGGAGAACCCTGCAACGATTTCCGTTTCTCTATAAAATCCCAGGAGCTTGTGGACAGCCTCAAAAATAATGGCTATGAAATGACGAAGCTGTCTGAAAAAAGGGAGAATACCGTGGAGCTTCAGAAATACGGGGCGATTCTTACGAGATTTCATGTTCTGGAGCACTATCTGATGGAGGGAGATATTTGCCTGGCGGTGGTAAAGGATCTGGTCAATGAGGATGTAATACAGATGATGGTCTACAGGAAAGAGGGAAGCGGAGCGGAGCTGGAGGAAGCGGCGGCAGACGCGGCAATGCTGGCAGGAGAGTTTGAGCCTGAGGACAGAGAGAGGCTTGTATCGGATATTCGTGAATGGCAGCAGACTGCAGAGGAAGAAAACGATGTACAGATAATGAGCATCGGCAATGTGATATTTATGAATGAGGAATATAAAAATACAGGAACTGCGGTTCACATTGTCCCGATAAGAAGATTTGACGGCGCGTCCTATTACTGGCCGTAAAGCAGAGGGAATGTAAATACCGCCTTTCTTTTAATCTTTCTATTCAGTTTTCCGGCGAAGCCTGGAAAAATACAGGCCCGCTGTCTGATAGCTGGTTCGTATGCCGCTGGAATCCATGGAATATGGAAAGGTATGTTCTTTTTTTATCCCGATGCTTTGGGCTGTCTTAAGAATATCCGGGTCTGTTCCGAAGAAAAGGATCTCCCATCCTGCGTCCTGTTTTTTCTGCAGCAGACTGCGGACGGCAGGAAGGCTGTAATCCCTGCTGGCGTTTTCCGCTCCGTCAGTAATGATAAATACCAGAACTCTGGGGGTGGAACTTTCGCTGTATTGGGAAATGATCCGGTCCGCCTGCGTGAGTACCTTGCCTATCGCGTCGAACAGGGCGGTATTGCCTTCTGTAAAATATTCCTTGTCTGTAAGCTCTTCTACATTCTGAACCGGTGTGTGCAGATTAAGGATCTCAAGGCGGTCGCTGAACAGAACTGTAGTGATATATGCTTCTCCGGGCAGCTCTTTTTGCTTTTTCAGCATATGATTATAGCTTTCGATGGTGTCCGTCTCTTTTCCGTACATGGAACCGCTTTTGTCCAGAAGGCAGATCATTTCCGCAGTTTGTATTTTATTCATAGACATTCTCCTGCTTTTTAAATTTTTGGTCTGGCTTTATGTGTTTTATTATAATGGATGTTTCAGAAAATCTGTTTTTGAGCGCGGCGGTGAGATTTTGGAACAGAGGTGATGCGGAGTTTTTGCGTCTGTTTCTAAACTCATGGAAAAGCAAGGTGGGAAAAGTGAATAAGAAGAAAGAGAAAAAAATAAATATCTCTTGTTTTTTCGGGAGAGATATAGTAAAATTATCGCTGTGATAAATTTATTTTATATGTCTTCGTAGCTCAGCTGGATAGAGCACTCGCCTCCTAAGCGAGGGGTCGGAGGTTCAAATCCTCTCGGAGACGGCCGTTAAAGGCAGGAATTATTAGCAGAAATAGCTGAATAATTTCCTGCCTTTTTCATTTTCAGCAGGTAAAAAAGGTGTCAGATAAAGCTCTTTACTCAGCTAATACAGCAGCAAATTTTATGGCGTTCAGCTAATAAAAATGCTGTTCCAGGCTCTTTTTTCGTGCTTTTATGAAATTGTTTTTGTAATGAAAGTTGTTTACAAGTGATATAATAAATTCATCAAGTCAAAAAACGCAGGGAGGCAACAATGGAGGTATCTTATGCTTACGATTATATATGGAGATGCAGAAAACAGCATTTATAATACGAGTGTATATTTTAAAAATACTTATGAACCGGAATAGCTGGAATCAAAGCTGGCGAAAACGATGATCAAAGATGTGGATAATTCTGATGTTTTAAGCGGAGAGTGCATTAACAGCCCTGTTTTAGGACAGATTCTGCCGGAGAGGCTGTCCGGCGGTGTAAAAACGCTGTTGCTGATGCTGAATGAACCGGATAAGATTTTCAATGCATCTACCTGTGGAGATAACTGTGCAAAATGGATACTGGAAATAGGAAAGCTGAAAGATCTGACGATCAATCTCAGGCATATGATGAGCTTTGGCCGGGATACGGCATTTGAAATACAGGTAGAAAATGGAGGGGAGATCGTCCATTCCATGAGGGAACTGGTTCCAATCGCAAACCGATACTTAAATGAAATGGGGCAGGAGTAGCGCTTATGAAAGGTTCACATAGAATTATTGTGGAATCCTGAAAGAACGGATGGTCAATAATTAACAGAAACCCCAAAAGATCCCCTCAAAGTAAGGATGAAAACCATTACTTTGAGGGGGATAAATTTTTCTCTTATAATTTTTTTGGAAAAAAAAGCTGTCTGACAGTCTACGCTCCCGTGCTTCCAAAAGCGCCGCATCCCCGGCTTTTCCCAAATTCAAAAACAAAATCAGCGATGACGACCGGGGTAATAATTAGCTGGCCGATCCGGGTATTTTTCAGAATTTCCTGTTCCTGGTTGCTAATGTTGCTGATGATCGCGTGGATCTCGCCCCGGTAGCCGGAATCAATGGGAGGCAGTTCACAGGTGATGCCTTTTTCTGCCATGCTGGTCCGTGGGAATACATACCCTGCAAAGCCGTCCGGTATCTCAATCCCGAATCCCAGGGGAATCTTATAGATTTCTCCGGGACGGATGGTACAGTCAAATGGCATATATACGTCTGCTTCGGCGGCATCTGTTTCCGGATAGGTTTTCCACAGCTCATTTTTCCTTCCAGGCAGCGGTCTCTCTGGCAGAATGGCCCGGTAAGAGAAGGGCTGAATAAAGGGGCGCTGAGATCGTACATATTCTGCCAGATATTCAGCATGACGATCCGCATTTCATCCGTATTTCTCCTGCAGGTCCGCTGGCCGATCATGTGCTTTCATTGGTAAGGAGTTGCACTGATCAGCAGCACGTTCCTTAAGCCCTGAGGGGTCACATAGCCGGCAGTGTCATGGCTGAGACCGGACCGGCAGAGCGTATCGTAGCAATCCATATCCGATAAACAGCTTTGCAGATAGAGCTTCTGGATATCCGGCGGAGCGGTCAGCACCTCATAAGGCTTTGCGAAGGACGCGGCTCCGGAATAGTTGCTGTACTGTAGGGATGCGCTCATAAACTTCACTTCGTTTTGGTGACGGGTGATCTGAGAAAGGAATCTGCGGCTTGCTCCCACAATGGCGACCGTGATCAGGGTAAACTTCTGGACAGTGGGATGGGGGAGCTTTCCGATATTCCGGACGGTTTCGTTAGAGAAGGACTGCTCATAGAGCTTAACCAGGTCGTCCATGTTGTGGATCTGATGTCCCCTCTGCGTCAGCCCGGTGGCAAATACCATATTTTTCTCTGCTTCGCGCATGGCGGAGCAGAGAAAAATCTTTGTTTCAATCTGATCCATAGACGTTTTCCTCCTTAATCAGTGCGGCTTGGTTCATCTGGTTCATCAACTTCCGCCGGATGCCATTTGGGGCGTTACTGCAATGGGAGAATGCCATACGCGTCTGATTGCGGCAGCAATCAGTATGGGCGGCCATGTACGGGTTGGCCTGGAGGATACGACTGTAGATGCTTGTGGAAAATCGGTCAGCAATCCAGAGCAGGTGCGCTGGGTAGCAGAGCTTGCACGACTTATGGGAAGGGAACCGGCTTCCAGAAGCATCTACAAGGAAGCAATGGAGAAAGGATATGTTTCCACTCTGATCGAGGCCGGAGCAATCATGCTCCAGACCGGATGCACGCTTTGCGCAGGGACAAACTATGGTATCGTCAGCGACAACCAGGTCGTTTTGGGAACCAATAACAGGAACTTCCTGGGACGTATGGGAAGCGCCGGATCAGAAATCTATCTGTGTTCGCCGGCTGTAGCGGCTGTTAGCGCTATTTACGGGAAAATCACAGATCCCAGAAAATATCAGCACTGATCGGGCAGTCGCGGATCAGGCGTTAGAAATATTAAAAAAGATGCCAGGGAACGTAAATGGTTTGGAGTTGGTGAGGGCGGAGGGAGATTATCGCTCCCTCCGCGTTTAAAGATTTTTCAGTTATCCCATAATTACTTCTACATCGTACTCTTTATTAGTTCCATCTGTGGCGATGCAGGTGCTGTCTGTCTTTTCTCCGTTGACCGTTATGGAACGTATGCCCTTTTCCACATGATCCGGGTTTTTTACATGGATGTGATACATGCAGCCCCGGTATTTTCTGGTGACAGTGAAACCCTCCATCTCTGCCGGGATGCATGGATCAATCATAAGTCCGTCAAACTCCGGGCGGATGCCAAGGAGGTACTGAGATACATTGACAAAGGTCCATGCGGCGGTTCCGGTGAGCCAGCTGTTTTTCGCTTCGCCGTGCTTCGGGGCGTCCTTACCGGCGATCATCTGGGAATATACATAAGGCTCTGTCCGGTGGATCTCGCTGATGTCTTCTATGTAAGCAGGGCAGATCCTGCGGTAGATCTCGAATGCCCGGTTCCCCCGCCCGATCCTTGTCTCAGCAATGGATACCCAGGGGTTGTTGTGGCAGAATATCCCGGCGTTTTCTTTATATCCCGGCGGATAGGAGGAAATCTCTCCGAGATTTAAGTAGTACCTGGAATATGCCGGCTGCTGGAGCACGATGCCGTATTTTGTGTCCAGACGTTCTTTTACGGAATCCAGTGCTTTCTTCGCATGGCCCTCTTTGACTCCGATATCAGCCAGCACGCAGAAGCCCTGTGGCTCAATGTAGATCTTTCCTTCTTCACATTCGTCAGACCCAACCTTTTCTCCGAATGCGTCATAGGCGCGGATGAACCATTCTCCGTCCCAGCCTGCGTCAAGAACAGTATTATACATCTGGGAAACAGCCTCTTCGGCTCGCTCTGCTTCTGCCGCCTGTCCGGTCATACGACAGATCTGCGCATATTCTCGTCCGTATTTCACGAACATTCCGGCAATGAATACAGACTCCGCGACAGGGCCTTCAGACGGACCGAAGGTCTGGAAAGATTCTCCGGGTTCTTTGGAGAAGCAGTTTAAGTTCAGACAGTCGTTCCAGTCAGCGCGGCCAATGAGCGGAAGGCCGTGGGGACCTAAATGACTCAACGTATAGTCAAAGGAGCGTTTCAGATGCACCATAAGCGGCCGGGCGAGGGAGTGATCGTTGTTAAAGTCTACGATCTCATCCAGTATGGTCAGATCTCCGGTTTCCTTGATGTAAGCCGCAGTTCCTGCAATCAGCCAGAGGGGATCATCGTTGAAGCCGCTTCCAATGTCGGAGTTCCCTTTCTTTGTCAAAGGCTGGTATTGGTGGTAAGCGCTGCCGTCCTCAAACTGTGTTGCCGCGATATCGAGGATCCTCTGGCGGGCACGGTCAGGGATCAGATGCACGAAGCCTAAGAGATCCTGGCAGGAATCCCTAAAGCCCATACCGCGGCCTGTGCCTGACTCAAAATATGATGCAGATCGTGACATGTTGAAGGTCACCATACACTGATACTGATTCCAGATATTTACCATGCGGTTCAATTTCTCATCATTGCTTTCGAGAGCATAGATGGAGAGCAGATCGCTCCAATAATTCTTAAGCACCGCAAGTGCGGCATCCACCTGTTCATCTGTGGAGAGACGCGCCATGGCTGCGCGCGCCCGGTCTTTGTTAATGATATTCGGAGACTCCCATTTTTCATCTACAGGATTTTCACAGTATCCGAGGATGAAGATAAGGCTTTTGGATTCACCGGGCTGCAAGGAGATCCTGATATGGTGTGAGCCGATGACGGCTCCGCCGCTGGCGATGGAATTATGAGAAATACCTTCGAACACAGAGAAAGGATGTTCGATACTTCCATACACGCCGAGGAAATCGTCCCTGCTCGTATCGAAACCGTCAATCCTGGCGTTTACCGTGTAGTAAGCGTAATGATTGCGGCGCTCCCGGTATTCTGTTTTGTGGTAAATTTCAGAGCCGCATACCTCTACCTCTCCCAGACTCAGGTGTCTCTGGAAGTTCGTAGAGTCATCGACCGCATTCCAGAAGCAGAATTCCACATAAGAAGTAAGATCCAGTTCCTGCACAGTATCGGTGTCATTTGTCAGGACAAGATGGTTGACCTCGCAGCTCTCGTGAAGGGGGACGAAGGCGGTCAGATCCGCGCGGATGCCGTTTTTGGATGAAATGAATCTACTGTATCCCAGACCGTGCCGGCATTCATAAGAGTCCAGCTCTGTCTTCACCGGCTGCCATGCCGGAGCCCATACTGTGCCGTTGTGCCGGATGAAGTAATACCGTCCGTTCGTATCGGCAGGCACGTTATTATAACGGTAGCGGGTCAGCCGTAAGAGTTTGGCGTCTTTATAAAAGCTGTAGCCTCCGCAGGTGTTGGAGATGAGAGAGAAGAAATTCTCATTTCCGAGATAATTGATCCACGGCTGGGGCGTCGCCGGGGATGTGATGACATACTCTCTGTTCTGGTCGTTAAAGTATCCGAATTTCATAGATGGTTTCCTCCGTTTGATAAAGTTTTCTTTCTAAAATTACTGACTGTGTTCCCTTACAGGCCGTTTTGTGCCTGTGCTCTGTATCCGGAGGCAGAAGCTCTTCCTGCTGGATGAATTCCATATCTCCGATGACTCGTCGTTTGATAAGCGAGACCGCAGAGTTACTCCGGACGAGGGCAAGATCATAATGATGATCACAGTCCATGTAAAGGGAGAGACCGGCTTCTCCGTATGAGTCAAGATGCAGGTCAACACGGATGGTTCCCTCCATCTCCTGTTGGCGCAGACCAAGCACACCCACTCTTTCCCTGGAATTGTATTTTCAAAGGTATATTCCTGCGGCAGCTTCTTCCGCTTCTTTTTCATATGGCTCAAAGATCCTCTTGAAGATAAAGGACTGACAGTAGGCGATGAAAGCAAAGCCGAACAATACCATCAGAAGTTTCATTGGCTGTAAGAATACACAGAAGCAGACGACCGTGATATAGATTAGAACAAGTGCAAATGTATATTTCGTATTGCTCATCATCAGGCAGAATGCGTTTTTTAGCGTCTGCCGTGTCGTGTTTTCAAACCGGGCGATCAGGGGAAATGTATAAGTAAAGGTAAGAAGCCACGCAATCAGCGCCACAACGATTAATCCGGTAATGACGGAGGCTGGTATCGTACCCATGCCGGACCAGAACCCCAGATTGAATACAAGGGCAGCACCGATGAGAAAGAGGATGATAAATGCTTTTGTTCCCTCTTTTATGTTATGTTTGAATTCTCTGATATAAGTACGGACCAGATATCCATATTCACCGCGTGCCTCGCGAAGCGTTACGTTATATAAAGAAGCGAGCGCTGTGCCGATCGTGATTACGGGAAGACATGTGACGAGGAATACGAGGTTGAGCGCAATATAATTGCATAGTGTGTTGATAAAATCAAGTATAGGATTCGCGATTTTTGTTTTCATAATAATATTGAACCTCCTTACCAAAGATGCCTGCAGATCAGGCAATGCCGCGCTGTGTGCATATAAATAACGTATATGTACCCTTAATATATAAAGGAAAAAAAGAAATAACTACCGTAAAAAAACGAACTGATTTACATGAAAAAGTAGGGATTTAGATGCGGGTCATGAAAAAATCTAATTTGTCAATGAAATAAATATGAATTTTTCAGGTATTTTTTTGAAAACGCTGATGCTAGGATTAGACGTAGATAAAGCAGTTGAGATAGGAGGTAAGGGAGATGAAAAAAGGCAAGACTGCTGTGATGGGCGCGTCTGGGAAAAAGGCGAACGGTAAAAGCGGATTCAAGTATTTCCTTTGGATCCTGCCGTTTCTGATTCTGGCGTTTTTGTTTTCGTATTTTCCGCTGCATGGGTGGATCTACTCGTTCTTTGATTACAAACCGCCGAGAAGCCTTGCGGACTGCGAGTTCGTAGGTCTGCAATGGTTCCGGATGCTCTTCACTAACGAGACACAGGTGTCTCAGCTGATCCAGGTAATGAAGAACACATTCGCGATGAGCTTACTCGGTATTCTGACTTCAATACTGCCTCTCGGGTTTGCGATCTTCTTAAATGAGATCAAATGTAAGAAGTTCAAATCATTCGTACAGACATTTACTACACTGCCGAACTTCATAAGCTGGGTGCTCGTGTATTCAGTGGCATTCGCACTGTTCTCATCAACAGGTATGGTCAACAGCCTGCTTGAGAACGCGGGTATCATTACGGAACCGATCAAATTCCTGGACAGTGACGCGCATACCTGGCTGTGGATGCTTCTGTGGAATACCTGGAAAGGACTGGGATGGGGCGCGATTGTATATCTGGCGTCTATCGCGGGGATTGACCAGGAGCTTTATGAGGCGGCGAGCATTGATGGCGCGGGTCGCTTCCAACTGATGAGGCACATCACGCTGCCGGCGCTTCTGCCTACATTTTTTGTCATGCTGATGATGGCGGTGTCCAATTTCCTGAACAATGGACTGGATCAGTATTTTGTATTCCAGAATTCGTTCAATAAGGAGCATATACAGGTGCTTGACCTGTACGTCTATAACATTGGTATGACCGGCAGCAGCTACTCGCTGGCAACAGCGATCAGTATGCTCAAGAGCATCATAAGCGTTGCCCTTCTTACGGTATGTAACTTCGTATCAAAGAAGACACGCGGTGAGTCTATCATTTAACGGAGAGGAGAAAATGTCAGATGGGAAAAAAGAAAAAACGGACCGCCGGAACCGCCACATTCAATGTAATCAATTATGCGGTCTTCGGCATCTTTACACTGATCTGTATTTATCCTTTTTATTATATGGTGATCAACACCATCAGCGCCAATGATTTGAGTGCTGCGGGAGCAATCAACTTCCTCCCTAAAGGGATACACTTTGAGAATTACAAGGCGTTGTTTGAGCTGAAAGGTCTGGGATCAGCGGCGCTGGTGTCTGTCGGGAAGACAGTCATCGGAACAGGGCTTACGGTTCTCGTTACAGCGTTCCTGGGATTTATGTTCAGCCAGGAAAAGATGTGGAAGAGAAAGTTCTGGTACAGATTCATTGTTATCACAATGTATTTTAACGCAGGTCTTATCCCGATGTTTATCACGATGAAGAACCTGCACCTGACTAATACATTTTGGGTATATATCATCCCGACGATTATTCAGCCGTTTAACATTATCCTGGTGAAGACTTACGTTGAGTCCCTGCCGAAAGCGCTCCAGGAGGCGGCGGAGATCGACGGTGCGGGAATATTCAAGATTTTTTATAAGATCATTCTTCCCACATGTACTCCAATTCTGGCGACAGTAGCAATCTTTGCCGCGGTTAGCCAGTGGAATAATTATCAGGATACTTTGCTCTACATAACAGATCAGAAATTGTATTCTTTGCAGTATCTGCTGTATACTTATATTAATCAGGCAAGTTCACTTGCGGCGATGGTGCGCAACAGCGGCGCGGGAGCTGTGAGTGCGGCGGCACTGGCAACGCAGCAGACAGGTACATCGATCCAGATGACAGTATCAGTTGTAGTTGTGCTTCCGATTCTGTTTATTTACCCGATGTTCCAGAGGTTCTTTGTAAAAGGTATTATGATTGGATCGGTGAAAGGCTAATAACTCAGAAATATGACAGGGTATATATATGATGTACATCCGGAAAAGGAGAGAAATTATGAAAAAGAGGATTATCAGCATCATGCTGTGTACAGCAATGACAGCAACTCTGCTGGCAGGATGCGGCGGTGAAAGCAAGTCCGCGAATACAGGGTCAAAGGATGGGAATTATGAAGAGTTTATTACAGTAGATGTATTTGACCAGTTCGCGAACTACCAGGGAACCCAGAGCGGCTGGTTTGCAAAGGTCGTGAAGGACAAATTCAATATGGAACTTAACATTATCGCGCCCAATGTTGCCGGAGGCGGGGATACACTGTATCAGACGCGCTCCGCTGCGGGCGACCTGGGAGATCTTGTCCTTCTCAACACTTCAGACGGAGTATTGAAGGACGTTGTAGAGGCAGGGCTTGTTATGGACGCTGCAGATCTGATGGAAGGCAAGGATATTATTGAGAATTACGGCGACGCCATCGCGGTAACGAATGAAGGACTTCCGGAAGAGGGAATGTTCGCATTCCCCAACTCCGTATCATCTGATGCGGCTACAGAGCCAAGCGAGGGGCTTGACCCTACATTCGGACCGTATATCCGCTGGGATTATTATAAGACACTGGGATATCCGGAGATGAAGAACATGGACGATTTCCTGGATGTCCTTGAGGATATGCAGGAACTGGCAAGAAAGGAAGAGGGTACTGACGACATCTATGCCATCTCCCTGTTCAAAGACTGGGACGACAATATGATGAACAATGCGAAGCAGCTCTGCTGTATGTATGGGTATGACGAGTGTGGCTTCCTTCTCTTAAGCGCGGACGGCTCCGAGACACAGAGTATCATTGACGATGATTCTATTTACAAAGAAGTGCTTGAGTTCTTCTACGAGGCAAACCAGAGAGGACTTGTGGACCCGGATTCGACAACACAGAACTATGATACATGGTCAGCAAAATATACAAACGGTAAAGTACTTTACTGCCCGTGGCCGTGGGTAGGAAAGAATCTGTACAATACAGCAGAGCATAAGGCTGAGGGTAAGGGATTCATGTTTGCTCCGGTAGAAGATATGAAGATCTTCTCTTTCGGAAGCTGCCCGGAGGGTAATTCCACGCAGATCATTGCTATCGGAAGCAACGCAGAAGATCCGCAGAGAATGGCAGACTTCATAGACTGGCTGTATTCACCGGAGGGTATTCGCTTAAACGGACAGTCGAACGGCGCCGCAGGTATCGAGGGACTGACCTGGGAGATGAACGCGGACGGAAAACCGGAGTTGACAGACTTCGGGAAACAGGCTCTTCCGATGAATGATGCTGAAGTACCTGAAGAGTACGGCGGCGGAAACTGGAAAGACGGTGTATCCGCACTGAACTTCAAGACTGTTAACTTGGAAGATATTGATCCGGCAACAGGTGAGGCGTATGATTATCTGACATGGGAAACAACGATTGAGAACAACCAGACAGCTCTTGATCTGGACTGGGCGGAACATATGGGAGCTACATCTACCATGGAATACCTGGAGGCAAATGATATGCTGGCGGTTGCGCCGGGAAGCAGCTATACGGTTCCGGAAGCTGATTCTAATATAACAACAATCCGCGGACAGTGCAAGGCGACGGTGATTGATAACTCATGGAAGATGATCTTCGCGAAGGATCAGTCAGAGTTCGATAGCCTCCTTAAGACTATGCAGGATACCGCAAAAGGGCTTGGATATGATGACGTCCTTGCGGTAGACACACAGAATGCATCTGACTGGACAAAAGCAAGAGAAGAGTCTGCGGCGAATTATCCGGAGGGTAAAAATGTAGAGGATAATTCCGAAGAGACTGCGGAATAAAATAAGCTGTATCACAGAGATACCGAACAGAATAGATAAATGAACGTCCCCGGAGGGCTGTCTAAATAGTGATCCGCATAAAGACATGCCCTTCAGGGATATTTTAATGTTAAGAAGATGGAGGATGACGATATGTATGAGATATACAGCAGCAAGGCGGATAAGATCGTATATGGGGGCGACTACAATCCGGAACAGTGGCCGGAGGAGATATGGAAAGAGGATATGCGGCTTCTTAAAGAAGCGCACATAGATATCGTGACTCTGAATGTATTCAGCTGGGCATCTCTTCAGCCTTCGGAAGATATGTATGATTTCTCAAAGCTGGACAAGATCATGAACATGGTAAGAGACAACGGGCTCAAAGTCATCCTTGCCACCTCCACAGGAGCCCACCCGGCATGGATGGCGAGGAAATATCCGGATATCCTGCGTACGGAATTTAACGGGATGAAGAGGAAGTTCGGCGGACGTCACAATTCCTGCCCCAACAGTCCGACATACAGAAAATATTCTGTACGTCTCGCAAGGAAGATCGCGGAGCGGTACCAGGATTATGACAATATCATCGCATGGCACATTTCCAATGGGTATGGGGGAGAATGTTACTGTGAGAACTGCGAGCATGCTTTCCGCGAATGGCTGAAAGCGCATTATAGGGGAGCCAGTTCGTCACGCTCGGCGTCTGCTCCATAAGCAGGAAAGGCGCTCCGCCTTTGATCCCGCGCATCAGGTCATGATCCATAGCGATAGAAGCAGGAGAATCTTCATTGGCGGGATAATTATCCCATGACACCACATCCATATAGTTCGCCCACATCTGATAATCAAGTCCCTTATAGCTTCCCATCAGATTCGTCGTCACCGGAATATCCGGCGTCACAGACTTAACGGCGTCATATTCCATGCGGTAGCACTGAAGGATACTTTCGGAATTGAATCTCTTATAATCCAGAGTAATCCCCTGGAACTGAGTGCGGTCATACTCAAAATGCTCGCTCAAAAGATTCGGAAGTACAACGTCATCCCAGTCATAAAGCGTATGCCCCCAGAACGCTGTATCCCATACCCGGTTCAGCTCATCAATCGTCCCATATCTTTGCAACGTCCGGGAGTGATGCGGCTGTGGAGTTATCAGGCGGTGGCGCACGGCGCGGACGCGGTCATGTTCTTTCAGATGCGCCGTTCTGTAGGAGCGTGTGAGAAGCTCCACGGAGCGGTGATCGATCATGTGGGGACGAACCAGACCAGAGTGTACCGTGAAGTGCAGGCATTAGGAGAAGAGCTTGGGAAGATCGGTGGCGAGACACTGGGGGCTGTCACAGAAGCAAAGGCCGCACTTTATTTTGACTGGGACAACTGGTGGGCAGTCGAGTGCTCCGCGGGACCAACCCGCGAACTTAAGTACAGGGATGAGGTGCTCAATTATTACAGCGCCCTTCACAGCATGAACATCCCGGTGGATATCGTGGGAGCAGATGACAATCTGGAAAAATACAGCCTGCTCATTGCCCCGGTACTCTACATGACCAAGGCAGGATACGATGAGAAGATCCGGACATTCGTAAAGAACGGCGGTACATTTGTGACTACGTTCTTCAGCGGTATCGCGGATGAGCATGATCTGATTATCACGGGTGGCTACCCGGGAAGGCTGAAAGATATCCTGGGAATATGGGTAGAGGAAGAAGACGCCCTTCCGGCGGGAGAACAGAACAGCTTCACTTATAAGGGAAAGGTATATCCCGCGAAGATGATCTGTGACTTAAGCCATCCGCAGAGCGGGGATCTTACTGTATTGGGTACCTACGAGACGGACTTTTATGAGGGGATGCCGGTATTGACAAGAAATCAGTTTGGCAGGGGATGCGCCTATTATGTCGGAACCCGTTCGGATGCAGAGTTCTACAGGGATTTTCTCTCTGATGTATGTAAGGAGGCGCGGATAAAGCCTGTATTCCCGGCGCAGGAAGGACTTGAGGCGACCGTGCGCGCTAACGGGAACGGAAAATATCTCTTTCTGTTAAATCACAGAGCCTGTGAGATGACTGTGACCATGGAAACGGGCGCAAGAGACCTGATAAGCGGGGAGACGTATAAAGCAGGAGACATGGTTTGGCTAAAAGCGAAGGATGTAAGAATCCTGCATCTGGAGGCATGATTGAATGTTTTACTATCTTAAGATCAGCGGCGTGGAGACAGAACTGCCGGTGGCGGTGAGAGTGAAGCTCAGATAAAATTCAGAGGAATGTTCAGATTTAATCTGCTAATACCTGCGAAAGAGGAGTGACAGATATGGGAAAGATGATATTATTTACAGGGGACAGTATTACGGACTGATCGCGCGGCAGTGGATGAAGTACGCGGGATATTTGATCGGGGGAGAAGAAGATGAGATTTACGAAATATAATTCTATGGAGGATATTCTTGACTATCCTAAGATGGGCGAATACCTGAGGATCTTTTATTCCGAATACCTTCTGGAAATGTATCCGGAGGATATGCGCTCGCTTCCGGTCGCGAGGCTTGAACAGGTGGCGCATACTCCCTGGGGAGAACCGTTCTCCATCGTGGCGGATCAGCTCATGGATGCGGTGAATCTGGTGGCGGACATCTTTGAGAACCATGTGAGGCGCGCAGTCTCTCTGTGGGATACGGACGGCGGTGACTGGAATCTTGAGAAGGAAGCCAGAGGCGGCAAGAATCAGGTGTTCCTTATTGCTCCCTCAGAGAAGATGCTGCGGGAAGAAGCCGGAAAGGTACCGGACGGTTTCATTGCGGCGGATACCGGGAGTAAGCCGGCAGTTATCATCTGCCCGGGTGGCGGGTATGAATCCGTGTGTTTCAGTGGAGAGGGAACTCCGGTGATGCACTATATGGAGGCACAGGGGTACAGAGCGTTTATCCTGCGTTATCGGACGGGAACGGACGGGACTTATCCAGCGCCGCAGGAGGATCTCTCCCTGGCGGTCAGATATGCCCGTGAACATGCGGACGAATATGGTATTGATCCGCATAATATCATGACAATGGGATTCTCGGCGGGAGGACATCTGTGCGCGTCCCAGGCGGGGCTGACGCTGCCGGATTATCAGGGTACGCTTCAGAATAGAGTGTTTACGCCGAAGCTGTCACACCCGGATAAGGTGTGCCTCTGCTATCCGGTTATCAGCTTCATCCATGAACCCCATGAGGGAAGCGCGGCAGCGCTGACCGGAGGAGACAATATGCTACGGGAACAGTTGTCGGTGGAAAATCTTATTACGGCGGATTATCCGTCCACATTCGTGTGGACCTGCGCAGACGATGACTGTGTGCCGCCGTCCAATGCCGTGCGCATGGCAAAAGCTCTGGAAGCAGTGGGAGTGCGCCATGAGCTCCATGCCTATGGATCAGGCGGACACGGGTGCGCCCTCGCGTTTTCAAAAGAGGCATGCGGCTGGAGCCAGGCGATGATTAAGTTTTTCCGTTAGCAGGGAAATCAAATTAGAATTGATATGCTTCTATTGTGATGTGCTTGAAAACAGGTGGAACAAAAATGCAAAGAAAGGAACGTAAAGATCATGGGTTCTTTATTACTGGCCGTAATTTATCTGGCCTTTGTAAGTTTGGGACTTCCGGATTCCTTACTGGGGTCCGCATGGCCCGTTATGCAAACAGCGATGGAGGTTCCGTCCTCTTATGCAGGATATGTGTCTATGACAATCGCATTTATGACGATTATATCATCTTTAATGAGTCCCAGGCTCATGCAGAAGTTTGCAACCAAATGGATTGTAGTGGTTTCTATTTCTCTTACCGTTATGGGGTTGATTGGTTTTTCTTGTTCCAGTCAATACTGGATGCTGATTCTGTTTGCCCTGCCATATGGTTTGGGAGCCGGTTCCGTAGATGCAGCACTGAATCACTATGTGGCGAATCATTATTCTTCACGTGTTATGAACTTTCTGCACTGCTTCTACGGCTTGGGCGCAGTTATCAGCCCCAACATTATGGCACTTGCACTCAGGTATGCACACTGGAATGAAGGTTATCGGTGGACGGCTTATGTTCAGATTGGGATTTTAGCCGTATGTATCCTTTCTCTGCCGCTTTGGACGAAAGAAAGTCAGTCCGAAGAAGATGCAGGGAAATCTGCCGGAATCATGGACGCACTGAGGGTTCCCGGTGTTGTGCTGACACTGATTGCTTTTTTCGCCTACTGTGCCGGGGAAGCTACCTGTTTCCTGTGGACATCGAGCTATTTTGCAGGAACGAAGGAGGGACTCAGTCAGGAAATGATTGCTTCTTTTGGTTCCCTGATATTTGGTGGCTTGATGTTGGGCAGATTGATTGCAGGTTTTATTTCCAATCGGGTTGGCGATAGAAAGTTGATTCGTGTAGGTCTTATCGTAGAGACTTTCGGAATCCTTCTGGTGTTGGTTCCCGGTTCTCAATATTATACGGCCGTGATTGGTTTTTTGATGATTGGAACTGGGATGGGGCCGATCTATCCCTCCATTCAGCATATGGCACCGGCCAATTTTGGTAAAAAATATAGTGCGCCGGTCATCGGCCTGCAGATGGCATCTGCTTATATCGGCAGCACTTTTATGCCAACTGTATTTGGTTTTATCCAGCAAAATGTAGGAATTGGAATTATGCCGATATATCTTCTTCTATTTGCTGCGCTAAATTTTGTGTTTCTGGAATTAGCATACCGGGCAATAACATTGCTCGACTGAAAAGAAGGCGGCTAGTCACCGCCTTCTACTTGATTGTGTTGGTTTCACAATCCCTTCCGGTATTCCGCCGGGCTTGTCCCTGTAATCTTTTTAAACTTCTTATGGAAATAATCCACATTGCTGTAGCCGACCTGTTCGGCAATCTCGTACACCTTCAGATTATCCTGGCTTAAGAGCTTCTTGGCCTCTTCCACCCGGACATTGTCTACATAGGAATTGAAGTTGATCCCCAGCTTTTTGTTGAAGATCTTTCCCAGATAGGAGCTGCTGTATCCGAAGAGCGGTGCGATCGTTTCTAACTTCAGGTTGGAACGGTAATTATGGTGGATATAATGAAGTACTTCATCTAGCACGTTCTCTCCCGAGGAGTAGCCTACGGAGTGCATCCACATATCAAACTGTTCCGCCAGAAAGGCAATGATCTCGTACAGATAGTATTTGCGTTCCAGAAGATCAATGGCGGAGGTGTTTGCCGGGAAGGGAATATCTACGTTGGGATAGAGCTGCATGATCTTCTGCTTTACAAGGATATAAATGTCGATCAGGAAATGCTTGATCGTGGCAATCTTTTCTGAGGAGCTGCTCAGGGAATCGGACAGCTCTTTTAGTGTCTCGGTAATGAGTGTCTGGTTATGGGCCTGTATGTAATTGGTGATCCGCTCAGCATATTCCGGCGCGCTGTCCCTGGAGATGTCCGGCAGGGCAGCGGTCTCCATGTGGAGCTCCGTATATCCCATGATGTGCTGGTTCTCACTGCAGAAGAAACGTCTGCGGCAGAGCCGGCATACATCCTCATAGGAGATATGAATGTCGCGCACCCTTGAAACCTTCTGCCCGTAGGCGAGGAAGACTGAGTCAAAAGGGGAACCCTTCTGCGGGGCAATCTGATAATGACGCAGAAGATTCTCGAACTTGGATATGGCAAAATCTCCTTTGAGAAGGATGATCTTCCGCTGATCCAGATCAATGATGTCAAAGGTATTATTATCCTGATTGGTCACCCGCATCAGATCGGCGAAGTTCCATGCCGGATAAAAAAATTCCTGATTGTAATTTTCATATGCTACGACCTGGTAAATGTTCGCGTCCAGGTGCAGATCCTTCAGATCCAGACGGGAATAATCACAGGTATCTTTCATGATGTCCTGAAGGATACCTAGTTTGGCCCGGTCACGGTACTGGGCGTAAAAGGTTTGGTTCTTCGACTCGGCACGGATCAGCTCGCGCACGGAGGCGACTGCCTGTTCCAGTTCGTCTTCATCTATAGGCTTTGTGAGATAGTAATCCACACCATAACGCATGGCGGTCTGGGCAAGCTTGAAGTCCGTGACACCGCTCAGGATAATAAATTTGCCGGTATAGCCCTGCTCTACCGCGTTTTGTACAACTTCAACTCCGTGCATCTTCGGCATACGGATATCCAGGAGGACCAGGTCCGGATTGAGTGCCATGATCTTACTTAGTGCATCCTCCCCGTCCGATGCTGTCTGGCAGATGGAGAACCCGAGCGCTTCCCAATCTATGATGTGTTTGAGACCTTCCAGGACGATCCGTTCATCGTCAGCGATCAATACGTTCATGTTTCTTCCTCCGTAATATTAACCAGCGGGATGGTCAGGGTGATCAAAGTTCCCTTTCCGGGCCGGCTGATGATTGTCAGGCCATATTGCGCCCCATAGTAAAGATGGACGCGGTTATTGATATTGTAAAGTCCTACACCATGGTCAGATTCAGGCGGTAGGATGTCCAGATGCCGGACTACCTGTTCAAGTTCTTCCGGGGCCATGCCGCAGCCATTGTCGAAAATATCCGCGGCAAGGTAATCCTCAGCGGCGCGCCGGATCTGTATCAGGACGCGCCCGCCTTCCTGGATATCTTTCAGCCCGTGTGAGACGGCATTTTCTGCGATTGGTTGGATCAACAGCGGGAGAATACTGTACCGGGACGGAATGATCCGTTTATCCACACGGATCGAATAATCGAATTTGGTGCTGAACCTGAGCTTCTGGATGGCAAGATAGGTTTGTACATAGTCAAGCTCTTTGTCCAGTGTGGTGGCGGAACTTTTTGTGTTGTTGAGCACATATCGCATGGACTTTCCCAGTAGCTTGATGGCGTTTGCCACTTCCCTGTTCCCTTCGGAAAATGCTTTCATACGGATTGTTTCCAGCGTATTATACAGAAAATGCGGGTTGATCTGACTTGTCAAAAGCTTCAGTTCCATCTGCTGCTGCTGGTTGTAGAGCATCTGTTCCCGGATCTGAGCCTCATAGATCTGCGCCTGTGTTTCTTTCAGGGTAGAGACCATTGATTTGAGATCCTGAAATGTATTCGAGAGTTCGTCGTCACCCTGGATAGAGTTGACGATCTCGTAGTCATTGTGGGCAACCTTGTGCATAGCAAGACGCAGTGTCTGTATCCTGGCGCTGAAATACCGTGTGTACAGGAAGATGAGCAGCGCAGAAAAGGCCAGCGCGAACAGTGTGACAAGGATGAATACAAGTGCGAGCCTGTGAATATGCTTCAGCGCATTGGTTGATACGGCGAGGACGTAGATATTATCGTAGGTAGCATAAGGAGTAATATAAGTAAGGGCTGCAATGCGCTTTTCGCCAAGGATCTCCATGCGCCCGCTTTCCTGCCGGAATGAAGCCGTTTCAATGTCTACGGGCAGGGCATTTCCCGCGTAAGCTCTGTCTGTACAGAGAAAAACAGGATCTGAATTGACGGAAACATAGATATCATATTCATTCTCATCGATCAGACTGCGCAGATGATCGTTGGACATTGTCATAATAAGAACTGCGAAAGAACCGGTTGTGGGCAGTGAAATACGACAGTAATAGGTCAGTTCCTGATAAGGGATGTCATACTGTCCTAGTCTTACATCTGATTTCCAGAAGTTATTCGGATCGGATGCCGCCTGTATGTACCAGTCAGTTTCTTTTATATCATTAGTAAATGGCTTCAGATAAGAGCCGGAAGGGGCACCATAAAACAATTCTTCGTCCATATACAGACACAAACTACTTAAAGAAGTGTTGTTTTCAAGAATATCGCTCAAATAGATATCATACTCGAATAAGGCATGTTTTAAGTCCTCCGGATCAGTGTAATCTCCGGTGAGGATTTTTCTCAGCCCTTCATCTGTTGATACGGAATCATAAATATTCTGTAAATAGAGTGTGGTTGTGGTGAATACAGAACGCACCTGTCGGGCTTGAAGTTCGCTCAGATGTGTATAGTTATCCGTGATCTGACGATAAGAAAAGAAATAAATAATTCCGCCCAGGAGTATGACAGGGAGGAGGATCGTGAAGATATAGAGGGATCCAAGCTGGCGTCCCACATTCTGCTTTGAAAAAAAGTTAAAATAGATTCTGTCGAGCTTCATAAAGATCTTCTCCTTCAGTACATTTAGCGCCCGGAATAGTGGACGAATTTCTCTCCCAATCATTATAATACATATGGGGAAAGAAGTGCAAATCTAACAGTAATTTATCACCAAAAAATACGGTATAAATTCCTCAAAGGTATTCTTATAATGAGAATGACAGCAAGGGGCACACCTCTAAAATGTGCGCCTTTATTGCGAAGAAAAAGAGCATTAATATCATGAGGAGGTATCACGGATGAAATTTCACAATGGATGCTGGCTGTATAAAGAAGGATACGGATGTTTTTCACCTCAGCATGTATATGAGGTGAGAAAAGGAGAGAGTGATGTGGTGCTTTGTGCGCCGACATCAAGGATCAATCATAAAGGAGATACTTTGGGTGGGATCAATCTGACCGTCAGGATCACGGCGCCCATGCCGGAAGTGATCCGGGTACAGACTTACCATCATAAAGGTGTGATGGACAGAAGCCCGAAGTTTGAACTGGAGCTCCCGGAGACAGGGAATCTTGACGTGGAGGAGGCAGATGACATCCTGACGGTAAGGAGCGGTCGTCTGTCCCTTGTGATCGATAAGGAAAACTGGTCCATGCGTTACGAGAGAGACGGACAGCTCCTGACAAAGAGCGGGGGAAGAGATCTCTCATATATTAAGACAGACTGGAAAGGCTTTGCCTACGACAGGGGGGAAGACGACGCATATATGTGCCAGCAGCTCGGACTTTCTGTGGGAGAACTGGTCTACGGACTGGGAGAGAAGTTCACGCCTTTTGTAAAGAACGGGCAGTCAGTGGAGATCTGGAACGAGGACGGAGGGACGAGTACAGAACAGTCCTACAAGAGTATTCCGTTCTATCTTTCGAATAAAGGGTACGGGGTGTTTGTAAATCATCCCGAGAGAGTGGAATTTGAGATTGGTACGGAGCAGGTGACGAAAGCGGCCTTCAGCGTAAAAGGCGAATACCTGGATTATTTCTTCATTGACGGGCCGACTATGAAGGAAGCGCTCATGCGGTACACGGATATCACGGGTAAACCGGCACTGCCGGCACAGTGGACGTTCGGACTCTGGCTCTCCACATCCTTTACGACAGACTATGACGAGAAGACGGTCATGAGCTTCATAGACGGAATGCAGGAGAGAGGAATCCCGCTCAGTGTATTTCACTTTGACTGCTGCTGGATGAGAGAGTTCCACTGGACAGATTTCACATGGGATGAGAGAGTCTTCCCGGATCCGAAAGGGATGCTTGCGCGCATTAAGGCAAGGGGCATTAAGATCTGCGTGTGGATCAATCCCTACATTGGGCAAGAAGCGGCATGCTTTGACGAGGGCGTAGAGAAAGGATATTTCCTGAAGCGGCCGAACGGAGATGTGTGGCAGTGGGATATGTGGCAGCCGGGGATCGCGATCGTGGACTTCACGAACCCGGAAGCCGTGGAATGGTATCAGGAGAAATTAGAGCAACTGATCGACATGGGTGTGGATTGCTTTAAGACAGACTTTGGGGAAAGAATCCCTGTAAATGTTGTGTACCACAATGGCATTGACGCAGAGAAGATGCACAATTATTATACATATCTTTATAACAAAACCGTATATGAGGTGCTGGAGAGAAAAAAAGGACATGAGGAAGCAGTGCTCTTTGCCAGATCCGCGACCGTTGGCGGGCAGAAGTTCCCGGTACACTGGGGAGGAGACTGCTGGTCAGAGTATACCGCTATGGCGGAGAGTTTAAGAGGCGGATTGTCTCTTACAAGCAGCGGATTCGGCTACTGGAGCCACGATATCGGAGGATTCGAGAGCCAGTCAACACCGGATGTATATAAGCGCTGGGCAGCGTTCGGGCTTCTCTCTACCCACAGCCGTCTGCACGGAAGCAATTCCTACCGCGTGCCGTGGATTTACGACGAAGAAGCAGTGGATGTGGTGAGATTTTTTACAGAGCTGAAATTAAAGCTGATCCCGTATCTGTATAGCAGCGCGGTCGTTACGTCCCGAAGCGGAGTGCCGATGATGCGAAGCATGGCACTGGAGTATGAGAAGGATCCAAACTGCCGTTATCTGGACAGACAGTACATGTTAGGCGACAGTCTTCTGGTTGCGCCGATCTTCAATGAGGAAGGCAATGCGGAATACTATCTTCCGCAGGGAACATGGACGAACTACCTGACCGGGGAACGCACGGAAGGCGGCTGCTGGAGAACCGAACATCATGATTATCTCTCTATCCCACTCTGGGTGAGAGAGAACAGCGTTATCCCCACAGGAATCTATGCGGGAAATGCGGATTATGACTTCACAGACAATGTGGAACTGAAGGTGTATGAGTTGAAAGATAGCGCGAAAACCGTAGTATATCAGAACAACGGGGAAATACTGACATTTGATGCAGTCAGAGACGGCAATATGATCCGTGGTAAAGTGACCGGCGCCTGCGGATGCCGGGTACGCTTCGTCAACTGCAGCTCCACAAATGTACAGGGCGTGTCTGCGCAGACTGACGGTGCTGATACTGTGCTGACTGTGGAGAAAGACGCCGAATTCTCCTGTGAAATATCTCGGTAAAGACAGATAGAAGAAAAGGAGACAAGTCATATGAAAGAGAACACACACAGAATCCGGGCGGAAGAGCTCGTAAAGAAGCTCACTCTGGATGAAAAGATCGGTATGGTACACGGGGCTGAACTGTTCCGGACAAAGGGCGTGGAGCGGCTGGGGATTCCCCCGCTTGTGATGTCCGACGGACCGATGGGGGTCAGGCAGGACTTTGAGCCGTCCTCCTGGCACCCTATCGGAACATCAGCGGATCGGGTCACTTATCTTCCGTGCAACAGTGCGCTTGCGGCTACCTGGAACAGAGAACTTGCATATGATACGGGCTCTGTGCTCGGTGAAGAGACAAGAGGACGCGGAAAAGACGTGATACTCGGTCCAGGAGTAAATATCAAGAGAAGTCCGTTATGTGGGAGGAATTTCGAATATTTCAGTGAGGATCCGTATCTGACGAAAGAGCTTGTAGTTCCGTTTATCCGGGGCGTACAGAACTGGGATGTGGCTGCCTGCGTGAAGCATTTCGCGGCAAATAACCAGGAGACAGAGCGTCTGTGGGTAGATGTCGAGGTGGATGAAAAGGCGCTCAGGGAAATCTATCTCCCTGCATTCCATGACGCGGTGAAAGAAGCCGGATCATACACAATCATGGCGGCATACAGCAGGCTGAATGGGGATCACTGTTATTACCATAAGGGGCTGCTCGAAGATATCCTGAGGAAAGAATGGGAATATGACGGGGTGGTGATTTCTGACTGGGGCGGCGTACATGATACCACTCTGGCGGCAGAGTCACAGCTTGATATTGAGATGTCAGTGACAGATAACTTTGATGATTACTATATGGCAGAGCCGCTGAAAGAAAAGATAGAAGCGGGAGAGATCGATGAGAGCGTGCTGGATGAGAAGGTCGTGCGCATCCTGATGCTCATGTTCCGCCTGCATATGATGGAAGATGAGCATCATCCTGGAAGCCGTAAGCGTAAAAGAGGAAGCTATAACACACCCGGGCACAGAGAAAAAGCGCTTGCCACAGCAAGAGAGTCTGTTGTCCTGCTGAAGAATGACAACAAGCGGCTTCCGCTGAATCCGGAAGAGACAAAGAAGCTTCTTGTCATCGGGGAAAATGCAGATTGCACGCATGCGCTGGGCGGAGGCAGCGCGGAGATCAAAGCGCTCTATGAGATTACCCCGCTGATGGGCATCTGCTCCTTTTTAGGAGGTAATACAGAAGTAACGTTCGCGCAGGGCTACGTCAGGAATGAGCAGCAGGAAGAGACAGATACAAACTGGCAGGAAACGAGCCTGGAAGACGGCGGCGGAAAAGTCCGTGAACATCACACAGATGAGAAGATGCTCAAGAAAAGAGAAGCTCTTCGCAGAGAAGCCGTTACACTGGCATCGCAGTATGATGATGTGATCTTTGTCGGCGGTCTGAACCATGAGCATGACAGTGAGGGAAACGACAGGAAGGATATGAAGCTGCCATATGAGCAGGATGTCCTGATTAGGGAACTTCTGAAAGTAAATCCTCAGACAGTGATCGTCCTGATGGGCGGTAGCCCGGTGGAGATGGGAGAGTGGATTGAAGAGGCTTTAACCGTAGTTTGGAACTGGTATTCCGGCATGGAAGGCGGAAGTGCCCTTGCGGAAGTGCTGTTCGGAGAGGTGAACCCGTCAGGCAAGCTGCCGGAAACCTTCTATAAGAAGCATACAGACTGCTCTGCTCATGCCATCGGGGAATTCCCGGGCGGAGAGAAGGTGCGCTATAAGGAAGGTGTGTTCGTGGGATACCGCTACAATGATACATTTGGCGTAGAGCCGCAATTTTGCTTTGGACATGGACTGTCCTATACAGAATTCGAATACTCTGATCCGTCCATTCAGGAGAAAGACGGGAAGATCATTATAACCTGCAAGGTGAAAAATATGGGAGACAGGGAAGGAAAAGAGACCGTTCAGGTCTACTATGCGCCAGTGGACAGAAAATCAGACCAACCGGTACAGGAGCTCAAGGGATTTGAGAAGGTCTCTTTAAAGCCGGGGGAAGAGAAAACTGTAAGCATACAGGCAGAAAAATGTCTAGAGAGAACGGAAGTAAGAATTGGAAGCTCGTCGAGAGATATCAGGGCAAGTATTTTTCATTGATTTAATGGCCCTGTCCGTATTTATAGCAACTAAAAAGGGAAAAGCATGAAAAAGACAGAGCAGACGAGAAAGTAAATCTGAGACCTTGTAAAACAAGCTCCTTTCTTTTCGATATGTGAAGGAAGTTATGACTTCCCATACATATTGAAAGAAAGGGGCTTTTGTTATGCCAGAAAAGAGATGCTATACCGTAAAAGAATTACAGGAGATCCTGGGGGTCAGCCGCCCTACGGTTTATAGTCTGTTGAAGAAGAATGAATTCCGTTGGGTGCAGCTGGGAGGAGGCAAGTACCGGATCTCAAAAAAGAGCTTTGATGAATGGCTGGATAAGCAGCCGGCAGCCGGTGCCCTTCAAGGGGAAACAACCGGATTGACGGTGTAAAACTTTCCCGGCAAAAATGATATGTTGTTGGGGAAGGGAGTGATCGAATGAAGAAAAAAGAAGATACGGAAGAAGAACTGCAGGATCTGATCCGGGAAATTGATGCAAAGAGTTCTTACGCCCGGAAACTGTCCTCTGAAAAGAAATGGATGACTGTCACGGAAATGGGAGACCTTCTTGGTGGTATGCCGGAGGCTGTGCATCACGACCGGCGGCAGATCATTTTCTTCTATCAGTTTCTTTAATCCGCTTCGGATCACGGCCTCTCCAACAGGCATCCCAAAGGCTGTCGCCATCACCAGGTTATAATCGGCATATTCTTCTCCCAGGATTTCCTTCTCCTCATTCTGTTTTTCCTTCCATTGGACCAGAATGAGCGCCACTGTTTTGGGAAGGAAGATTTTCCGTGACCTATAAGCTGAAGCTCAATGGCGGTGATATCAAGGCCACCCAGGGAGATTCCGGCCATTCCCAGGCAAATATGGTGCTGAATGTATATTCCCACATCCTGGATGATGACCGGCGGAAAAATGCGGAACTTTTCGAGAAAACCTTCTATGAACAGAAAGAGACAAACCCGGATATCCACAAAAATCAGCCGGGGAACGCTCCGCAGCTTCCGGAGGGCGTGGATGCCGATACTCTAAAGCAGATCTTGGCCAATCCGGAGATGGCGGCGCTGCTCGTATCTATGGCAGAGAAACTGAAGGAAGGGTAAGGAAAAAATACTTTTGTGCAGCGGTATCATAGGTCGCAACATGGGTTGTATCACGGTTTGTAACTTAGGGGGTAACTTGGGGGATGGAGTCATCCTAACTGAAAACAGCCGGTTGGATTTTCCAATCGGCTGTGTGTTATATTGGTTTATTTATAATGGTATAATGGTACTTCTACCTTTTCTATTCTGCTTTGATCAAATCCGGGTGATGAACGATCCGAAAGAACAGAGCTTTGGAAAGGTAACAAAAAACAGGGTTTGGGTGATAAAAAAACTGTTGCATGGTACAATGGTTTTATCGTGGGGAGATGTTTATAGTAACCTGCAGCAACGGACTATGGCTGTGAAGTAAGTGATATATAGAATATAAGAATAGAAAGCGAGTGAGATTGTGAATATAACTGAATTGATCGGGGAAGCAACGGAATATGATAAAAAACTTGCATTGGAAGAAAAGAAGCCAAAGAGCTGGTGCAAAAGTGTCAGTGCATTTGCCAACACTTCCGGCGGAGTATTGATCTTTGGAATTTCTGATGATGGGAAATCGTTGGGCTTGCTCAGCCGGAAAAGGATGCGGAAAAGATCGGTGAAATTATCAAGTCAAGATTAGATCCAATCCCGGAGTTTCATCTCAGATTCTATAAAACAGAAGATGGAAAGGTTTTACTGATCCTTGATATCTATAAAGGGGAAGAAACGCCATACTATTATTCCGGGGATGGCGTATTGGAGGCATATATCCGCATTGGAAATGAAAGTGTAAAAGCCACGGCAACGGAATTGAAACGCCTTGTACTGAGGGGAAAGAATACATCCTATGATTCTCAGGATTCTACTTATAAGACAGAGGATTATGCTTTTTCAAAGCTCAGGGAAAGATATAAGAAATGGACAGGAAACAGTTTTGACGAAAAAGATCTGATTTCCTTTGGTTTGGCGAATGAGCATGGATATCTGACAAATGCCGGAGCGCTTCTTGCCGATGAAAGCCCAATTCATTGTTCAAGGTTATTTTGTACAAGATGGAATGGGCTGAATAAAAGCGGCGGTACAGTTGATGCGTTTGATGATGCGGAATACGAAGGCAGTATTATATCCCTCATTGAGAATGGAGAAGCATTTATCAAGCGAAACTGTAAGATAATGTGGAGGGAAACTGCCAATTCCAGAGAGGAAATGCCGGAATTTGTGGAACGAAGCTATCATGAGGCACTCATCAATGCGTTGGCTCATCGTGACTATCTGGTAAATGGAAGTGAGGTCCATATTGATATCTATGATGACAGGCTAGAGATTTATTCTCCGGGAGGGATGCCGGATGGTTCTCTGATCCAGGAACGGGATCCTCTTACAGTTCCTTCAACCAGAAGGAATCCGGTACTTGCAGATGTGCTGAATAGGCTTGGCTATATGGAACGTAAAGGCAGGGGTTTCGGAAAGATTATCAGCGGATATGAATTTCAGATAAATTATAGCAGCGATAAACGGCCTTCTTTCCGGTCGGATAGATACCAGTTTACAGTGGTGATGCCAAACCTGAATTATGATGTCCCTCGCAATGTCCCTCAGGATGCGAAGAATAGTAAACTGGAAAATCAAATTGTAAACTTGATCAGAAAAGACAGCAAAGTTAGCACAGTAAAAATAGCAATGACTCTTGGAGTAAGCTCTAAAACGATAAAACGTCACATTAAAGAGATGGACAATGTAAGTTATGTGGGACGTGGATCTAACGGACACTGGGAATTAAAAGACGATTGAGAAATATTTAAAAATTCATAATGTTGCTATTGAGTAATTTTCCATTTATCATCCAAACAAATAAAGAAAAATTCTTGTGTCCTGCGGCCAGATGTGCTATATTGAAGATAGAAAAGGAACAACCGCCCACAAAGTGGTTGACCTCATTGTAAAAGTAATTTATAGAATTACCACCCCAACTCGCCAAAGTTCCGGGGTGGTTTTTCTATGCTTAAAACATTAC
>DSLMC04103__coassemble_414_pt1 | contig 38583 bp, 33 predicted proteins | sample DSLMC04103__metabat2_high_PE_018 | metagenome-assembled genome bin DSLMC04103 | reverse complement strand
TAGGAGTGTAAGACTAAATTCAGCATAGAGGTGGAATTTAGATTTTCATTCAAGGGACAATAAATTTTTTTCATCCGGCTCTTTTCAACTTTACCACTTTCGTGTATAATAGTCCTGGACGCTGACAGGGTCAGCATTTACAATTTGGATGAGGAGGAATTATTATGTCTTACACTGAAGAAGTATACGAGAGAGTCGTAGCGCAGAATCCAGGCGAGTCTGAGTTTCATCAGGCCGTAAAAGAAGTTCTGGATTCCCTGAAAGTAGTTATTGACAAAAATGAAGAAGAATACCGCAGGCTGTCCATTCTGGAACGTCTGGTAGAGCCGGAGAGAATCATTTCCTTCCGTGTTCCGTGGACAGACGATAAGGGCAACGTACAGGTAAACAAGGGATACCGCGTACAGTTCAACAGCGCCATCGGACCTTATAAGGGCGGTCTTCGTTTCCATCCCTCTGTAAACCAGAGTATTCTGAAATTCCTGGGATTTGAGCAGATCTTCAAAAACTCCCTCACCGGTCTTCCCATTGGCGGCGGCAAGGGTGGTTCCAACTTCGATCCCAAAGGAAAATCTGACAGAGAAGTTATGGCGTTCTGCCAGAGCTTCATGACAGAGCTCTGCAAATATATCGGCGCTGATACAGACGTACCGGCCGGCGATATCGGCGTAGGCGGACGTGAGATCGGATACCTTTACGGACAGTACAAACGCATCCGCAACCTCAGCGAGGGCGTTCTCACCGGCAAGGGACTTACCTTCGGCGGTTCTCTGATCCGCACCCAGGCTACCGGATACGGCGTCGTTTATATCCTTGACGAGCTCATGAAAGCGCACAGCGATTCTCTGGACGGCAAGACCGTGATCGTTACAGGCTCCGGAAACGTCGCTATCTACGCTGTAGAAAAAGCGACACAGCTTGGCGCCAAGGTTGTCGCAATGTGCGATTCCAACGGCTATATCCATGATCCTAACGAAATCAACCTGGATGTGGTAAAGGACATCAAAGAAGTAAAACGCGGACGTATCAAAGAATATACCGACCGTGTGGAAGGCTCCACCTATACAGAGGGCGTCGGCATCTGGAACATCAAATGTGACGTTTACCTTCCCTGCGCTACTCAGAACGAGCTGGACATCGACGCTGTAAAAACACTGAAAGCAAACGGCTGCAAATATATCGTAGAGGGCGCGAACATGCCTACCACTCTGGCCGCTACGGAGTACGCTATGGAAAACGGAATCCTGTTCCTGCCGGGCAAGGCTTCCAACGCAGGCGGCGTAGCCACTTCCGCACTGGAAATGAGCCAGAACTCCATGAGACTTTCCTGGAGCGCTGAAGAGGTTGACGAGAAGCTTCACAACATTATGAAAGATATTTACAAAAAGATCGACGAGGCCGCTGAACGCTACGATATGAAGGATAACTTCGTTGTAGGCGCGAACATCGCCGCGTTTGAAAAAGTAGTAGACGCAATGAAAGCTCAGGGTATCGTTTGATTTTTCATACAGATCCCTGCCGCATCTGCGCCGGAACCTGATGGTTCCGGCGCAGATGTTTTTTATATTTATGTTCTGAGAAAATTCCTCATGCTTTTCAGGGCATTTTTTTCCAGACGGCTGACCTGTGCCTGGGAAATTCCTACTTCCTGGGCCACCTCCATCTGGGTTTTTCCCTCATAAAATCTCATTTCAATAATATGTTTCTCTCTGTCCGTAAGTCTCTGCATGGCCTCCTTCAATGAAAGGTTCTCTATCCAGTGATCCTCACGGTTTTTTTTATCGCTGATCTGATCCATGACATAGAGGGTATCTCCTCCCTCTGAATACACCGGCTCAAAAAGGCTTACAGGATTCTGGATCGCGTCCATGGCATAGACGATCAACTCTTTTTCAATACCGATCTCCTCCGAAATCTCAGCCAGAGTCGGTTCCTTCAAATGCTCCTTCGTATAGCTTTCTTTGGCGTAAATGGCCTTGTAAGCGATATCTCTCAGCGATCTGCTGACCCGGATACTGTTGTTATCCCGCAGATACCTTCTGATCTCCCCAATGATCATAGGCACTGCGTAAGTAGAAAACTTCACGTTCAGCGTAGTGTCAAAATTGTCGATGGCCTTCATAAGCCCAATGCAGCCAATCTGAAAAAGATCGTCCGCGTTTTCACTGCTGTTCTGAAAACGCTTGATAACACTTAACACGAGCCGGAGATTTCCCTTGATGTAGATATCTCTCGCCTCCATATCCCCCTCCTTGATCCTGCGGAACAGCTCATCTTTTTCCTCAGGCTTCAGTACAGGAAGTTTAGAGGTGTTGACCCCGCAGATTTCTACTTTATTAAGTGTCATCGAACCATCCTCCTTCAATCTTTTGGTACTAAAAATGATTCTCAGACTGAAGGAGAAATATACTTTTTTCGGAAAAATATAAAAAATAAAAGCCCTTGACAAATTTACGGCAGACGGTCCTTATGGAAGCATTTTTCTTCCTGGATCTCCACCAGGATAATGTCGTCTCCGATCTGGCAGATGCATTTCCAGGGGATCACATACTCGCTCTCTCTGCCGAAAAAACAGAAAAATCTGCCCGGCCCCGGCACGATCAGAGCTGTAAGCCTTCCGGTCGCGCAGTCAAATTCCACATCTATGGGGCATCCAAGACTGCGGCAGGTGCAGGTATTTATCACTTCTTTTTGTTTCAGCTCGCATAAACGCATGGCGATACCTGTTTTTGTTTATTTCTATTCAAAAAAATCAGGAATATACGAAAAATCAGTAACTCAGGGGGAAGATTTGTTGACATAAAAAGAAAATTTATAGTATAATGTGCCCATATAAAGGCGAGAAAGGGGAGTGCGCCATGAAATGCCCGTTTTGCGGTCAGGATAATACCAGAGTCGTTGATTCCAGGCCTGTGGACGATACGAATTCCATCCGGAGAAGGCGGATGTGCGAATCCTGCGGGAAGCGTTTTACCACCTACGAAAAAGTTGAGACCATTCCGCTGAGCGTAATTAAAAAGGATCAGACCAGAGAACAGTATGACCGGAGCAAGATCCAGGATGGAATTTTGAGAGCCTGCTACAAAAGACCGATTCCTGTAGAAACGATTGAAACAATGATAGATTCCATAGAAGGCGCCATTTTTGACCGCGCCGACAGAGAAATCTCCAGCAGCCAGATCGGGGAGATCGTCATGGAGCATCTTCAGCATCTGGACGCGGTGGCATATGTTCGTTTTGCCTCTGTTTACCGGGAATTTAAGGATGTCAGTACCTTTATGGACGAGCTGAAGAAATTTATGGAACCCTGACCATATTCCGGCATACGGCGGGAGCGCTCCTGGCAGCCATTTCCGTCGGCCGGCTTTGACGCCAGAAAAAAAGGAGCGCCGGGGATCGTCCCCGGCGCTCCTTTGGCTCTGGGCAGAGGGCTCTTACTCCAGAGCCTTTTCCAATTCTTCAATTACAATTTTCAGCGCCTTGATACGGGCGTATTTTTTATCTACAGATTCAAGAATATGCCAGGGGGCGAAGGTTGTGCTGGTCTTTTTCAGCATCTCGTTTACCGCGTCCTCATACAGATCCCATTTTTCTCTGTTGCGCCAGTCCTCATCTGTAATCTTCCACTGCTTTTCCGGATTGTTCTGACGGTCCGTAAAACGCTCAAGCTGTGTGTCCTTGTCGATCTGCACCCAGAATTTAATGATCACGGCGCCCCAGTCGTGAAGCTCCTTCTCAAACTCATTCATTTCATTATATGCCCGCTTCCAGTCGTTTTCCGAGCAGAAGCCCTCCAGACGCTCCACCATCACGCGGCCATACCAGGTCCGGTCAAAAATAGCGATATGTCCGTCCTTGGGAAGTCTCGTCCAGAATCTCCACAGATAATGGCGGGCTTTTTCATGAGGTTCAGGACTTGCGATGGGATGCACCTCATAGCCCCTGGGATCCAGCGCGCCGGTAATTCTTTTGATGTTGCCGCCCTTGCCCGCGGCGTCCCAGCCCTCATAGGTAATGATCACAGGAACACGTTTCCGGTATACGCGGTTGTGCAGCTCTCTCAGACGTTTCTGAAGCTCTTTCAGCTCTTTTCTGTACGCTTCCTCCTCGATCACCTTGCCTTCCAGCTCCACATCCTGAAGCTTCGGCATCTTGACAAGCGGAAATACATTCTGCAGGATCGGAACGGAATGCATCTGATTCTGAAGGGCCACCTCAATATTGCTTACCAGAGTCTCAAGCACCTGAAGCTCCGCCCATTTCTTGTTCTCAGCGTCCACGATATACCAGGGAGACGTAGACATATTGGTATCCTTCAGATATCGGTCATAAACCTTCTCGCATTTTCCGTAATGCTCGTTCTGCCACTGGTCGAATTTCTGTACCCTCCACTGGGTATCCTCACCGGAAAGCAGCCCTTTCATTCGTTTCGCCTGCTGGTTTTTATCTATATGCATGAAGTATTTTACCACCAGATAGCCGTTATCTGTAAGCTGTCTCTCGAAACGCTTAATGCTGTCGATCCGCTTCTCGTAATCCTCTCCTGAAAGCTTTCCCTCCAGCACCGCTTTTGTGGTCTCTTCCATCCAACCGGAATCCAGGAAGGTAAATTTGCCCTGCTCCGGGATCTGACGCATATAACGGTACAGGAACGGACGGCGGAGCTCGTCCTCAGTGGGCGCGGACATCGTCGCCACCTTAAAAAATCTGGGATCAATATTTTTGATCACCCGGCCGATCATACTGCCCTTGCCGGCCGAGCTCCATCCCTCAAACAGAACCAGCACCGGAACCTTATGCTCCTTGATCTTCATCTGAAGCTCATAAAGCTTACCCTTTGCCTTTTCCAGACGTCCGGCAATCTCTTCTTTGTCGGGAGTTTCCGGAGGATTCCAACTTTTTAACATAGCACAGCCACCTCATTTCTTTTGATAATTTCTTATTTCCTCAGATTATACCATGCGCAGCGTCTGCGGCGGCACGTTGGCGCCAGCCGGCGTGAAGTCTGCTTTAGTAGAATCATTATAGCATGGTTTTCTGACAATTTCCACAAAAAAGAAAAGGAGAATGGAAATTTCTTTGCATTTCCATTCTCCTTTTCTATTGTCAGTTATTCCGGATCTACAAGAGAAAATCCCAGCTTCATTTCCCTCACTGCCGGATCCTCTCCCTCCAGAATATCCAGCATCATCTGTACTGCCAGTTCTCCGCTTTTTTTATAGGAATAATGTACGGTCATCAGAGGGGCCGCAGCGATCCTCGACATATCCGAATCGCCATGTCCCGCCACAAGGATCCGCGACAGTGCGTTTCCTCCCTGCTCTTTTAAATACCGGACTGTCCCGAGGGCAATCGTGTCCGTGGCGCAGAGTATCCCGTCCAGATCAGGATAGGCCTTCAAAAGCTGTCCTGCTTTCCTGTAGCCGCCCTCCATGGTAAAATCGGAGATCACATACTGCTCCGCGGCGTTTTCACACCCGGCTTCCCGCGCCGCGTCACAGAAACCCCGGTACCGTTCCTCTCCTACCGCGCGGTCCTCCAGAATCGCGCTGATATATCCCAGTCTTCTCCGCCCCTTGCCGATAACCGCGCTGGTAAGTTCATAGGACGCGTGATAATCGTCATGGTACACACAATACAGCCCCGGAAACTGCTGTCCTACCAGAACCACCGGAACACCGGACTGTTTCAGGACCTTTTTATGCTTTTTGGTCAGGACGGTCGCCACCAGGATCACGCCGTCCACCTGCCTGTCGCTGAAGGTCTCCAGGTATTCCAGCTCTTTCTCCGGATTGTTCTGGGTTACAGCCATCAAGGTCTGATATTCACTGTTATTCAGAACGGAGAGGATTCCCTCCACAACCTTTCCGATGGACGCCGAAGCAATCTTCGGCACGATCACGCCGATCATTCTTGTTTTTTTTGTGCGGAGCGTCTGCGCCTGGAGCGAAGGGCGGTAGCCGGTCTCCTCCACCACTTTGCGGATGGCCTCTTTTTTTTCCTCTGATATATATCCATGGTTGAAATAGCGGGAAACAGCGGCGCTGGAAACTCCCGCTAATTTGGCGATCTCTCCTATATTCATACAGATTCCCCTTTTCTTCCTAATATATCATAAGTGACCGGCAGTTTCCATCCTGTTTTATGGTTCAATCGTATAAAGCTTTTCCATTTTATCCGTTTTTCCCGTTTTCACTACTTTGAAATCAGGATAATCGTCGCTGTTTGTCAGGAGCACGGCTGTCACCGGGCTGTAGCCGGCCGCTCTGATCTTTTCGATATCAAAGGTGAGCAGCCGCTGTCCCTTTTTCACCTTGTCGCCTTCGTTCACAAGGAGAGCAAAGCCGTCTCCCTTCATGTTCACCGTGTCCACTCCTACATGGATCAGAACCTCCATCTCCCCGGGTCCGGTAATTCCCACCGCGTGTCTGGTATCTGTGACAGAGGAGATTTCGCCGTCAAAGGGAGCGTATACGATTCCCTCCTCTGGATCAATTCCTACTCCGTCCCCAAGAACGCCTGAGGCAAAGGTCTCGTCCGGTATCTCAGAGCGGGGGATCACATTTCCTCTGACCGGAGCAAACAAAGATTTTTCCGGCGCCGCTTCTTCCTTTCCGTCAGCAGGAGCCGCAGCCTCCTGCACCAGTTCTTTTTCATCGGTCTCAGCGCCTTTTTTACGGCTGTTTTTGACATCCTCCGGATCTTCCTTCCAGGTAAACCAGGTAAGAACAAAAGCTACCGCAAAGGATACCGCCAGCATGATCGCGTACTGTACGCTGTAATCCAGGGTGGTCAGGAATCCAGGAATACCAGTCACTCCATAAGAAGTGGCTCCGATATGGAACAGCGAACCCAGGAGAGCTCCCACAGCGCCGCCTGCCATACCGCATACCAGTGGTTTCATAAACCGGAGGTTCACACCGAAAATTGCCGGCTCTGTGATTCCCAGGGCCGCGGACAGCGCGGAAGGAATCGCTACGGATTTTGTTTTGTGGCTGAGAGCCTTAATACCGACTGCCAGACATGCGGCGCCCTGGGCGAAGTTTGCCGCCGACGCGATAGGCATCCAGATATTCAGCCCGTCGGAGGCAAGCATACCCGCCTCGATGACATTGTACATGTGATGAATACCGCACACCACCGTAAGGGGATAAAGCGCTCCCATGATCATCGCCCCGATACCGTGTCCGACTGTAATGATCCATGACGCGAAATTCAGCACATAGGTTTCCGCTGTGGAGAATACCGGACCGATAATACCCAGAGTCAGGAACGCGGTGATCATAACCGTACAAAGGGGCGTTACAAAAAGATCGATCATTTCCGGCACATGCTTGTGAAGCCATTTTTCCAGCTTGCACATGATCCAGATCGCGATCACCACCGGGATCACATGTCCCTGATAGCCAACCTGACGGATGGTGAATCCGAAGAGATTCCATACAGGAATCTCAGAAGCTTCCATGGAGCTTACCGACCATGCGTTGATCAGATTGGGATGGATCATGATCATACCGATTACCGCGCCCAGGAAAATATTTCCGCCGAACACTCTCGACGCCGATACGGCGATCAGTACCGGCAGGAAGGTAAACGCCGTATTCGCCAGCAGATCAAGGATTCCGTACCAGTCACTGCCGGCAAAAGCCGGGATCGCTTTTCCCAGGGCTTCTACCAGTCCCATCATCAGACCTGAAGCCACGATAGCGGGAAGAATCGGTACGAACACATCTCCCAGAGCCTTGATCATTCTCTTAGGCAAAGGCTGCTGAGCTGCCGCCGCGGCCTTTACATCTTCTTTTGTAGCGGCGGACATTCCGCTGACCTTCAGAAATTCTTCATAAACCTTGTTTACTGTTCCGGTTCCGATAATTAACTGAAGCTGTCCGTTGTTGCTGAAAACACCCTTTACTCCGTCGATGTTTTCCAGCTTCTTCATGTCGATTTTGCCATTGTCCACTGTAACCAGGCGGAGCCTTGTAGCGCAGTGCGCGGCGCTTACAAGATTAGATCTTCCGCCTACAGTCTCGAAGATCTCTTTTGCGCATTTTGCGTAATCCAGTGCCATAGTTTTCCCTCTTTCCTTTGATTTGTCTCACATGTGAAAACGATTACATTTGATGTTATAAATATAGTCCTTTTTTATAAAAAAGTAAATTGACAAATCCTATAAATATGAGATGCCAATTTTGTGCAATTTTATGTAATCAATTTCACATCCGTTTGGACGCATCCACAGCGGAGCGCTTTTGCATCATAAGAAGACATCTTAATCATCGTAGGAAACTCAATACTTTCACACATTAATGTGCAAGGTATTTCCTATAATAAAAAACGGCGGATAAACCGCCCTCACGGGCCGTTTTCCGCCGTTTCCCTCACATCAAATGATATTTTTGAAATGCTTTCCAGATTCCGTCCTCTGTTACGCCAGGACAGATATCATCCACAATATCCTTCAGCCTGTCGTTGCCGTTTTCCATACAGATACTCAGCCCCGCCGTCTCCAGCATCTCCTTATCGTTCATGCTGTCGCCGAAGCCCACGGAATCCTTCAGAGGAACCTGAAGATAATCGCAGACAAATTCCACCGCAGTCCCTTTATTGATCTTCCGGTTGATGACTTCCCCGTTTACATATCCCCGCTCTCCGCTGTCCTGGATACAGATCTGAAAATCCTCCTTCAGAGCGTCCTGGGCTTTTTGGAGAGCGTCCACAGAGGGGCTCATCACCACCATTTTATATACCGGCTGATCCTGATATTCGCTGAGCGGAAGAATATTCATGGATTTTTCAATCTGCTCCCTCCAGCGCAGCATTTCGCTGCCGCCTCCCTCAGACGCGTGAAGCCGGAGAAAATCCTTGAAGCCCTCGTCTGTATAGGCTCCGTCCCGACATTCAATGGTACGGTAAATCCCGTTTTCACTGAGAACCTCCATCGCCCTCCTTTTCTGCTCTTCTGTCAGAGGATGGTCGTAGATCACCTTTTCCCCAAAAAGGATATACGCTCCGGCGCTGGCGATCACACCGTCAAATCCATAGGAAAGAAGCGAAGACATCATGCCGTAGCTCCTCCCGGTACAAAGAAATACATAGTTTCCAGCCTGCCGCGCTCTCTTCACCGCCTCCTGAGCCGTGAGCGGGGGCACGTTGCTGCCGGGTTCCGTAAGCGTCCCGTCAATATCAAGGAAAATAATTTTACGGTTCATACTGATTACTCCTTTTGCTCTGTACTTTTTCTGTAGAATAAAAATTTATCCGCATTTTCTGTAATCGTTTTCACTATGTACTTCCGATTATAAATCATAGTCCCTGATTTGTAAACCTGTGATTTTAATTTCGCCCGTATTGTATCTATCTATCCCGCGCCATCCATAAGACCGCACTGCGCGCTTACTGTGACTAACGCCACTGTTTTACTCATAAACGGCCACTGGATCCCCCGCATTTTTATACATGTCTGTATCTCCTCAGGATCACCGCCGAAAGGATTCCCGCCAGAAGCGAGGTTCCGGCAAAATTCAGCCAGATCCCGGTAAGTCCGAGCGGCCAGAAAACTCCTACAAGAATCACCGGAAACAGAAGGGCAGTGGAAAGCGAAATAATGGAAGCTTCTCTGGGCCTGTCCACAGCCACCATATAGCTCTGGGTTGCAAAGGAAAACCACCGGGTCAGATATGTAAAAGCAAAAAGCTGCACCGCCGTATGAGCCATTTCCATAAAGGCGCTGTCCGGGCTGCTCACAAACATTCTGACTACTATATCTGTGAAGAGCAGCATTGCCGCCGCGGACAGCAGAGAGACAGCGGCGCTGGCTGTGTAGCAGCATTTCTCAATCGACCTGATCCGCCCTTTGTTCCCGGCGCCCAGATTATATCCTACCGCCGGCTGTAGAGAGTCGCACATTCCATAGAGCAGCGGCTGCACAAAACCGTCCGCGTACATCAGGATCCCATAAACGGATACCGCCTGGGCTCCTCCCATTCTCATCAGAAGAAAATTCATCAGGATCGACGTGATCCTGCCCGCGATATTATTCAGGAAATTCGGGCTTCCGCAGCTTACGATCTTCTTTATCATTTCCCCGGAGAATTTCGGCCTGCAGAAGTGAAGCTGCATTTTTCCCCGGAAAAACGGGTAAAAAGCAATCACTGTGCAGACGAACATTCCTGTGCAGGTGGCAAGTCCCGCTCCCCAGATTCCCCACCGGAATATATACAAAAAGGTAAATTCCAGAATGGCGGTAAGAACGGACATAAATATATTCAGCAGCATACTTGCCCGGATTCTTCCGCAGATCCTGAGATAATTATCCACGGCGAAAATAATCGTGGTCACCGGCGCGCAGAGCGCATACACTCTGAGATACTGTACCGCGAATTCCAGAAGCTCTCCCTGAGCGCCCATCAGTCTCAGAAGAGGATAAGCCAGAAAAAACAGAACCGAGCCCAGAAGAATTCCCGCCGCTACGATCATCAGGCAGGCGCAGGTAAAATAATTATCCGCCTCCTTTTCCTCTTTTTTGCCCAGGCTGATGGAAATAGGAACCGCAGAGCCTACACCGATCAGATCGGCCAGAGAAAAATTAATCACCACAAAGGGCATCGCAAGATTCAGAGCGGCAAAGGGCGCGTCTCCCAAAATCTGCCCCACCAAAATACCGTCGATCAACTGGTACAGAGCCGACGCCAGCATGCTGACCGCTCCCGGAACTGACGCGATAAAAAACAGCTTCAGCACCGGAGTTTTTGTGAATAAAGTCTTTGTATCTGTTTCCGGCGTTCTCACTGTTCCTTTTTCTCCTTGTCTAATAATTCTTTATGAAATGCTTCCTTCAGATATCTGGTAAAGGCCTCCAGGCCGGTAAGCAGCTTCGGGGAAAATTCCTCCAGGGTTCTTTCCATGGCCGTCTCCTCCGCCGCATATACACTTTTCAGGATCTCCCGGGCGTATTTCCCGCCTTCCTCTGTGAGAAAAATCTGCTTTTCCTTCCCATGTCCGTCATTCTCCAGGCGGATATATCCGCGGCGAACGTTTTCACGGACAATAGTGTTGATGGTCGTCCGGGGAATCAGCCATTCTTCGCAGATCTCCTTCTGGGTATGGGGCTTCCCGTCATTGAGGACATAAAACAGCGCCAGCGTATTGTCCTTAATTCCCAGTTTTCTGGCAGCCATATAGTAGAGGCCGTCTATCTGATTCATACAAAGATTCAGCCTGTCTATATATGCCCGTTTTTCATTCATCAGGATACCTCCTTCTTTTTCAATACGAATTCGTACTGTGCTTGCTATTATAATACGAATTCGTATTAAAATCAAGTTCGATTTTGGTGTCCTGCTTCTTCGTCAGAATTGCCCTGCAGCGTATGTTATTCAGCCACTTCCATAAGTTTTTTACTGATGCGTGTCTGAACTTCTAAATAGTACGCTGCTTCTGCTGTATTCATTTCCCCACTATCCCAAGCTTCAAAATCTTTCACCACATCTGCATATTTGCTCATATAATTTGCGTATTCAGCAAGTAAACTTAAATCTGTTCCATCTGATTCTGCATATTTATTCATAAAATCGCAATATTCATTCATAAATGATTCATAGCTATCCATTGCTTGAATAAACTCTGGACGCATCTCCGCAACGTCTGATACAGAATCGTCTTTTTTTTCATCTACTTCAGAATTTGTTTCCATCTGTTCTAATAATTTTTCTCCGCTCTCCTCTTTTATTTTCAAAATATCATCTTGAAACTCTTGAATTTTTTCTTTAGCTCTTTCGAGATCATTATCCCAAAACTCGCCTCTCATATCTGACCAAAATTCATAAACATCTGAGCGAAAATCGGACCAAAGTTCATAAGTATCAGATCGTGTATCGGACCAATTTTTATATTCTTCTGACCGTGTATCGGACCACTCTTTATATGCCACACTATCATATGCATCATCTAATATACCATCATAATAAACATCGTATATATCGTCTAATATACCATCATAGAACTCATCGTATATATCGTCTCCTCCATCATCATAAACTTCATCATACATTTCCTCCAAATCATCATATTTTTCATCATTAGTTTTATCGGACTCAAGTATAATCTGAGCATATTTTACACAATATTCTCTCATGCAAATACATGTATCCTGCATATCCTGATATACAGAATCATAAAAAGCGGCTATTCTTTCTTTGTTCGCAATATATTTGTCGTATGTATCTATTTCTGCCTGTAGTTTTTCATATTTTTCATTCAATGCAGCTACTTTGGCTTCAATTTCTTGTGGAACCAGTTCATTCAATTCTTCTATCGTAGATACTTTAATTTCATCTGATTGCAGTTCAGCTTTTGATGTATTCTGCACATCCTCCGAAATACTATTCTCTTCTGTCTGTGCATTCGCATCTTTTGTTAATTGGTTACCATAAACACCTAAAATTAACGCAAAAAATAATATAGTAACTAATAAGGATTTCTTTTTCATAATATATTCCCCTTTCATAAAATTATTGTTTGCTTACATCTGTTGCCAAAGTCATTTGTTTCACCTGCTTTTTTACACTCATAATTTTGCCAAAAATAAAAGTTTCAGGGCACCGTTTATATTTGACTTATTCAAATAAATCTCCTTACCCATACCTCCTCATTTTTTCTCATACAAAGGTTTCATTACTGCTCATTCAATCAACTCCTTTTTCTGTATAGATATTTACATTATATCATTCATTGCGCTCTCGTGCAATTATCTTCCTTTAAATCCACATAAAATATTGCATGGAGGTGCAATATTATGAAAAACAACGAAAGTATTGACCGTATTATTCAAGTACACGATATAGATATCGGAAAAAATATTGCAAAATTGAGGAAATCCATGAATATCAAGCAGACAGATATGGTTGCTAGACTTCAGATTAATGGAATAGATATTTCTATCTACTCATATAACCGTATCGAAAAAGGTACGCAAAATCCCACCGTATCTTTCTTATTTACCTGCTGTCATATTCTGGAATGTGATATGAACACCATATTCAATTTTAGAGCCATAATGTAAGATCATGGGATAGCCAAGTTATCAGTCTTTTAGGCTATCCCCTTAGCCACAATCTAAAAATGAACTATAATGAAGCACCATTTCTACGGATTTATTTAAAATGCGGTAATAATATTTACAACCATAACAATGAAGCCTTTACGAAATGTATGAATCATAACCATCCCCCTTTTTTAAGTTCAATAATCTTACTCTTGTAAGTAATACCAACACTTTCCTCTGGCATTGGTGGCAAACCTTTGCTTATAATTAAATAAATAAACCTTTTTTGTTCCTCTAATTCTTGAATTTTATCTTCTATTTTTTTAATACATTTTTTATAAAAAATTTTTTTCTCGCCCTCCGGCATCAACAATATTTTTTTAATTTCTTTAAGTTCCATTCCCATCTCCTTATATATCAGAATCTCCCACAAATTTTTCAATGTTCTTTCATCATATAAGCGGTAATTATTCTCTGATCGTTCTACATAAATCATCCCTTCATCGTCATAAAACTGTAAAGTACGTTTACTTACTCCAACAATTTTACTTATTTCACATGTTTTCTTCACTATGGCCTTTCCTTTCTCCACATAAAGAGCATACTCTATCACGTTTGCGTGATAGCAATACTCTTTTTGGAATTCTTGTTAATCTGTTTCATAACAGGCCATGTAATTTTCGCGAATTATTGTAAAAAAAAGATCTTACTTTTCCTCGTAAGACCTTTCCTTTTTATTCACAACTATATATGATTTCTTTTGTTACATCTCCATAAACCCACCATATCTTTGATGGAAGATGATTTCTATCAACTATTACCTTATTAGTACAAGCAATTTGTTTTTTCTTATTTTCTCTCTGCGCTTCTCAGGAAAGCTCAAGCTTTCCTGTATAAAGCTGATAATAAGTTCCCTTCTGCTTGATCAGATCCTCGTGATCTCCTCTCTCAATGATCTTTCCATGCTCCAGAACAATGATCGCGTCACTGTTGCGGATGGTGGAAAGTCTGTGGGCGATGACAAAAACAGTACGCCCCTTCATCAGGTTATCCATACCCTGCTGCACGATCTGTTCTGTACGGGTATCGATGCTTGATGTGGCCTCATCCAAGATCAGTACAGGCGGATTAGCAACCGCCGCCCTCGCGATAGACAGAAGCTGTCTCTGTCCCTGAGAGAGCTCCTCGCCGTCGCTGCTGAGCATGGTATTATATCCATTCGGCAGCATTCTGATAAAATGATCCGCGTGAGCCAGACGGGCTGCCTCATAAACCTCGTCGTCAGTAGCGTCCAGCTTACCGTAGCGGATGTTGTCCATAATCGTACCCGTAAACAGGTGGGTATCCTGAAGAACAATCCCCAGGGAACGTCTCAGATCATCCTTCCTGATCTTGGTGATATTGATGCCGTCATAGCGGATCTTACCCTCCTGGATATCATAGAAACGGTTGATCAGGTTGGTGATCGTCGTCTTTCCTGCGCCTGTAGAGCCAACAAAGGCCAGCTTCTGTCCGGGCTTCGCGTAAAGACTGATATCATGGAGGATTACCTTGTCGTCATTGTAGCCAAAGGTAACGTTCTCAAAAACCACGTCTCCCTTCAGCTCTGTATAAGAAACAGAGCCGTCCGCGGAATGAGGATGCTTCCAGGCCCACATTCCTGTGCGTTCTTTACACTCCGTAATGTTCCCCTTCTCATCCTTTTTCGCGTTGACAAGAGTTACATAGCCCTCGTCTACCTCCGGCTTTTCGCCGATCAGGGCAAAGATACGCTCAGCGCCCGCGAGAGCCATGACAATAGAGTTAAACTGCTGGGCCACCTGCATGAAAGGCTGGGTAAAGCTCTTGGTAAACTGAAGATAGGAGGCCATAACGCCAAGAGTGATCCCTCCTACGCCGGCCACGGACAGGAATCCTCCCAGAACGGCTGTCAGTACGAACTGCAGGTTTCCGATGTTTCCGATCACAGGCCCCATCATATTGGCGTATTTGTTGGCGTTGGCAGCACTCTCAAACAGAGCGTCGTTCAGCCTGTCAAACTCCTGCTCCGACTTCCGCTCATGGTTAAATACCTTGACCACTCTCTGGCCATTCATCCTCTCTTCCACGAAGCCGGTCACGTCTGCCAGAGACATCTGCTGGCGGACAAAATATTTTCCGCTGTTGCCGCCGATCACTCTTGTAACTCCCAGCATCACAAAAATGATCAGGACTGCCAGGATTGTCAAAAGCGGACTTAACACGACCATGGAGATAAATGTAACGATGATCGTGAAGAAGGACATCAGCGCCTGGGGGATAGACTGGCTGATCATCTGTCTCAGGGTATCCGTATCGTTTGTGTAAAGACTCATAATAGAGCCGTTTGTCCTCTGGTCAAAATACCGGATAGGCAATGTCTGCATATGCTCGAACATATCGTCCCTGACTCTTTTCAGCACGCCCTGTCCGATAAATACCATCATCCGGGTATAAGTAAAGGTGGCGGCCACACCCACCAGGAAAATACATCCAAGAACCGCCATGGCGGTATAAAGCTCTGAAAAGTCCGGCGCCTGATGCCCGATCAGCGGAATAATAAAATCATCCAGCAAAAATTTCAGAGACAATGATACGGAAATCGTCGCTATGGAGCTGACAAGAATACAGATAAACACGATCACAAACTGGACCTTATATGTCTCGGTGGTATACTTCAGAAGCCGCTTGGCTGTATCCAGCGTATTCTTCGTAACTCTGGACTGTCTTTTCTCTTTTTTATTCATCATCTCCACCTCCTTTGACCTGTGATTCATATACTTCTCTGTAAATTTCGTTTGTCTTCAGCAGTTCTTCGGATGTTCCGATACCGGAAATCTCACCTTTATCAAGCACAATGATCTGATCCGCGTCCTCGATGGAGGAAACCCTCTGAGCGATAATGATCTTCGTAGTATCCGGGATCTCCTCCCGGAAGGCCTTACGGATCAGAGCGTCCGTCTTGGTATCCACCGCGCTGGTAGAATCGTCAAGGATCAGGATCCTGGGCTTTTTCAGCAGAGCCCTGGCAATACACAGACGCTGCTTCTGTCCGCCGGAAACATTATTTCCGCCCTGTACGATCATCGTATTATATCCCGCGGGGAATTCACGGACAAATCCATCGGCCTGAGCCAGCCTGCAGACTCTCTGCACCTCTTCGTCGCTGGCGTTTTCGTCGCCCCAGCGGATATTTTCATAAATGGAGCCGGAGAAAAGCACGTTTTTCTGGAGCACCATGGAAACCTGATCCCTGAGAGCCTCCAGATTATAATCGCGGACGTCGATGCCGCCCACCTTTACGGAGCCCTTCGTCACGTCGTACAGTCTGGGGATCATCTGAACAAGGGTGGATTTCGCGCTTCCTGTTCCGCCGATGATTCCGATAGTCTGACCGGACTTAATATGAAGGCTCACATCCTTCAGGGAGAGATTGCCGCCCTCGCCGGCGTAGCTGAACTCCACATGATCAAATACGATGTCCCCATTTGGAACCACCTTCACCGCGTCATCCTTTTCCTGCATTTCAGGCACCTCTGTAAGCACCTCTGTAATACGGTCTGTGGAAGCCTCGGCGATCATGATCAGCACAAAAACAAAGGTAACCATCATCAGAGACATAAGGATCTGCATGGCGTATACCACAATACTGGTCATTTCTCCTGTTTCCATAGTTCCGTATACGATACTTCTGCCTCCGATGAGGATCATCAGGAGTACAACGGTGTACATGGTGAACTGCATCACCGGAGAGTTCCATGCGACGATCTTCTCCGCCTTTGTGAACAGATCGTAAACATAAAGCGAGATCCCGTGGAACTTCCTGTTCTCGAAATCCTCTCTTACGAACGCCTTCACGACTCTGGAGGCATTGACATTTTCCTGGACAGAGTTATTCAGAACGTCGTATTCATCAAAAACCTTCACAAAATGCGGGTGGGCTTTTTTCGCGATAAAGATCAGCGCTCCGCCCAGCAGAGGAACAACCACCAGGAACAGAAGCGCGATGGTTCTGTTGATCAGAAGCGTCATGATCCAGGAAAGCACCACCATGATAGGCGCTCTGGCCAGCAGACGGATGCTCATCATATAAGCCATCTGCACGTTGGTGATATCCGTCGTCATTCGTGTTACAAGACCTGAGGTTGAAAAATGGTCAATATTCTTAAAAGAAAATTCCTGTATTTTGTAAAAGATATCGTGACGCAGGTTCTTCGCGTATCCGGCTCCCGCAATGGCCGCCATATTTCCTGCCGCCCTTCCCAGAATCAGCGCCAGCATCGCCAGGATCACCAGGATCACGCCCCGCTGCACGATGTATCCGAGATTGCCGCCGGCAATGCCGACATCAATGATCTTTGCCATCTCCATGGGGATCAGAACTTCCATCAGCACTTCAAGGATTACAAAGATCGGGGCCAGCACAGACTGTTTCTTATATTCCCGGACTGATCTCAAAAGTGTCTTATTCATCTTTTTGGTCTACCTCCTTATTCTCCCTGTTTTTTTCCGCAAGATTACAGAACATACGGCACATGACTTTTCTGCAGACATCCAGCTCCTCCTGGCTGACGCCTTCGGTCAGCCGGGCCTCCGTCCCCTGGATATGCTTCATAATGCTGGGTCTCAGCGCTTCCGCCTTCTCTGTGGGTACAAGTCTTTTAAGCCGGGCGTCCTTTTTGTCACATTCCCTTTTGATAAAGCCGTTCTTTTCCATGAGCTTAAGAATTCCCGTCACCGTAGATTTACGGATCTGAAACTCTTCCTCAATATCCTTCTGATACACATCTTTACAGAGCGTTGTCAGAAGAATATACTTCAAAACATGCTTTTGTATCGGAGTCAGATCTTCCGCGCCTTTTATATCCACGTCCGCCCGCTTCATCTGATTGGCCAGCGTATGGATCATCCTACCTATATGCATGTTTCTGACTTTTTCATCTGCATCCTGCATTTTCCGCACCTCTTTTTATTTTAGTTAGCGTCCTAACTTTGCATATTATACAGATGAATAATTTATATGTCAACTGTTTTTTTGCTGATATTTTTTTACTGATACTTACATATAAAAACCCGCGTCATCCTATTTTCTAAAATAAGAAATGACGCAGGTTTTTTCATAATTCCAGGCTCAGAAGCCCTTCCGCCTCCTCCAGGCGTTCATAAAACTGCTCGTAAAAATCTCTGTTTTCTTCATAGGGCTTCCTGTAAAAACGGCTCAGGACATAGAGATTCAGATTTTTTTCCAGGGTCTCGTCCTCAGACTGGTAAAAAACCTCCTGTACCTTCAGAAGAAATTCATGCCAGTCATATACAAATTTTTCGTAGCGCTTCAGATCCGGCGTGTCGATCCACTTCTTCACCTTGACCTTGGTGCGTTTCTGATTGGTACATTCATGGATCTGAAGTATATAACGGAAACCGTCCTCCTGATAATACCTTCCCAACGGAAAAAGACGGCAGAATCCCGGGCGGATCCCGTGGATGGAACAGCGTCCCCGCTCATTCAGATATACGCAGCGCTCTTCCTCCCCTTTCATGGCAAGATGGGGAAGGATATTCCCGTCCACCACGCCCAGCTCCAACTCGCCTGAGAGAAGCTGATCCGCGCTTTTTCCCAGTCCCCGGCAGAGGCGGTATACGTCATAGGGATCCAGGACGACGGAGTCCCCCATGCCTTTGCAGCAGTCACAGCAGCCCTTACAGTCCTGACAGTCTGCTTTTACCATATCGTTTGCTTCGTATAAATTCCCATCGGAAATCTCTTCCAGAGTTACTTCTCGTCTCATCTCTCTCTCCTCGCGCTGCCGAGCACCTCTCCGCAGACATCTAAAAATTTTTTCAGCAGCCCTGATGGACGGCTACCCTTTTTCCATATCAGCAGGATCTTCGTCTCCAGTTCTTTTTCGCCCAGCGTTTTTATGGTCAGTCCGCCGCACATGCCGCTCATGGACCGCGGAAACACTGCCGCCGCCAGTCCCTCCTCCACCCAGAGCATGGCGTCTCTGGGATCGTCGCAGATACAGAATATGTCCGGCTCCAGTCCCCGCTGAGAAAAGGCGTCCATGATGAATTTCTCATATCTCCGGTAAAGGATCAGCGGTATTTCCGCCAGCCTTTCCAGAGAAAGACGCTCTCCCTCCGGGGCTTTATCCGGAGGAAATACGGCGATCATAGGCTCCTGTCCCATTTCCATAAATTCTACATTTCCAAGATTAATGGGAGTTCTGACCACAGATACGTCAATAATGTCCTCCATGAGATAATTGAACAGGGTGAACGTGATCGCGTCCCTGACCTCAAAGTTCACATCGGGATTCTGTCTGGAAAAAGCGGAAATACAGGGCATCACCGTACTGACTGTGGTAGGCGTGATCCCGATCCGCAGCACTTCCTTCCTGCCTGCCTTCGCCACCTCCTGCTCTGTGGACCGTACAAAGGTGAGAAGACTCTCCGCGCGCTCGTACAAAAGCTTCCCGGCCTTTGTGAGCGTCACGCCCGTACGGTTTCTCTCGAACAGCCTCACATTCAGCTCTGTTTCAAGCTGCTTCATCTGATAGCTCAGAGGAGGCTGGGACATATTCAGCCGGCGGGCCGCCTCGTTTATGCTTCCCGTAGCCGCGATCTCGCGAAAATACTCCAGTTGCCTGATCTCCATAATATCCTCTCTTTCGCCGGACAGCATCCTGCCTGCGCTTTCTCATCATTCTGCAACCCAGCGGCGGTATAAACTGACTCTGTCGTATCCATATACAGAAAATGTATTATTCTGCATCAAAAACAATATTATACATATCATATTGTACAGGAATATAATAGGAAATGTCAATTCAAAAGAAACGGAGGAAGGAGATATGCGTACTCTCGCGCCTTTTCTGAAGAATTACAAAAAAGAAAGCATTTTGGCGCCCTTTTTTAAGTTCCTGGAGGTTGTATTTGATCTTCTGGTACCCGTCGTGATCGCGAGGATCATCGACACAGGCGTCGCCCAGGATGACCGCGGCTTTATTCTTCAGAACTTTTTTATTCTGATACTGATGGCGGCAGCCGGTCTGACCGTCAGCATCACCGCACAGTTCTTTGCCGCAAAGGCAAGCGTCGGCTTTTCCGCGGAGCTCAGACAGGCTGTGTATGATCATGTCCAGGGACTTTCGTACTCTGAACTGGACACTCTCGGCACCGACACTCTGATCACCCGGCTTACCGACGATATCAATCAGGTGCAGAACGGCCTGAATATGGGGCTCCGTCTTCTGCTCCGCAGCCCCTTCATCGTTATCGGCTCCATGGTCATGGCGTTTACCATCAATGTCCGCTGCGCCCTGATCTTCGCCGCCGCTATTCCGGTGCTTTTTCTGGTGGTCTTTGTGATCATGTACCTCAGTATCCCTCTTTTCCGCAGAGTCCAGGGAAAACTGGACTCCGTAACCGGACTGACCAGAGAAAATCTGACGGGCGTCCGTGTGATCCGCGCTTTCTGCCGGGAAAAGGAAGCTGTGCAGGAATTCGATATCAGCAATCAGGAGCTGACAAAGCTCAATGAATTTGTAGGAAAGCTGTCCGCTCTTCTGAACCCTGTGACCTATGTCATGATCAACATTGCAACCGTGATTCTGATCAATCATGCCGGACTTCAGGTAAATCTTGGAAATATGCAGCAGGGCGAGGCCGTAGCCCTCTACAACTATATGGCTCAGATGATCATTGAGCTGATCAAGCTGGCCTCTCTGATCATTACCCTGAACAAGTCGGCTGCCTGCGCCGGGCGTGTAGCCGCTGTCCTTCATGTAAATTCAAGCATGAAATTTGCCGCCGTTACCACAGGCGGGCCAGAGGGAGACAGCGCCGTGGCCTTTGAAAACGTTACCTTTTCCTATCCGGGAACAGGCGCTCCCAGTCTGAGCAATATCAGCTTTACAGCGGAAAAAGGACAGACCATAGGAATCATCGGCGGTACCGGAAGCGGAAAAACCACCCTGGTAAATCTTATCGCCCGTTTTTATGACGCCACCTCCGGAAAGGTGCTTCTGGACGGAAGAGACGTGACAGACTATTCTCTCCAGGATCTTCGTGACAGGATCGGCGTAGTTCCGCAAAAAGCCGCTCTGTTTAAGGGAAGTATCCGGGACAATATGAAATGGGGCCGGGAGGACGCCTCGGATGAAGAAATCTGGGATGCCCTCTCCACCGCCCAGGCAAAGGAAATCGTTGAGGGAAAACCCGGACAGCTTGATTTCGCCCTGGAACAGAACGGAAAAAATCTCTCCGGGGGCCAGCGGCAGCGTCTTACAATTGCCCGGGCTCTGGTAAAAAAACCGGAAATCCTCATTCTCGACGACAGCGCCAGCGCTCTGGATTTCGCTACGGATGCCGCCCTCAGAAAGGCCCTTGCCGGATTAAAGGGACAAACCACCACCTTCCTTGTCTCTCAGCGGGCGGCCAGCATACGGCAGGCGGATCAGATCCTGGTTCTGGACGACGGATGCCTTTCCGGGATCGGAACCCACGACTCCCTTCTGGCGTCCTGCGAAACCTACCGGGAGATCTATTTCTCTCAGTTTCCGGAGGAACGGATAAAATTTGAATCAAAAGATCAAACATCCTCACGGCAGTTGTCAAAGGAACATGGGGGCCTGTCTGCCCGGCTCTCAGCTCGCGGAGATAAAAATTCCGCCGCGGACAGAAATACAGCGGAAGCCGGAAAGGAGGCGTTCTCATGAGTTCCGACAAAAAAACAACAGGCAATAATATGGAAATATTATGGAAGGTTCTCCGCTTCATCGGAAGATACCGTTTTCTTCTGATCCTCAGCATTGTGCTGGCCTCCTTTTCCGTAATCCTGCAGCTCTATGTGCCGATTCTTTTCGGAAACGCCATCGACCAGATCATTGACGCGGGCCATGTGGATTTTCAGCAGATGTGGTATTATCTCTCCAGGATCCTGGTGATGGTTTTTCTCTCCGGCGCGGCTACCTGGATCATGAATATCATCAACAACCGCATGACCTACCGTACCGTACAGGATATCCGGGCAAAAGCCATCCGCCATATCCAGGCGCTTCCCCTTTCCTACCTGGACCGGCACAGCACCGGAGATATCATCAGCCGGGTGATCGCGGATACCGATATTCTGTCGGACGGGCTCCTTCTTGGCTTCACACAGCTTTTTTCCGGCATTGTGACTATTATCGGCACCCTTGTTTTCATGCTGTCCAAAAACCTGTGGATCACGCTTCTGGTGATCGTGCTGACGCCTTTAAGCTTCTTTGTGGCAAAATTTATCTCTTCCCGCTCCTTCCAGATGTTCCGGAAGCAGAGCGAGGCCCGGGGACGTCAGACCGCTCTGATCGAGGAGATGATCGGAAACCAGAAGATCGTACAGGCCTTCGGCTACCAGGAGAAATCCTCCCGGCGTTTTGCCCAGGTCAATGAGGAACTGAAGGAGTACAGTCAGAAGGCAGTCTTTTTCAGCAGTCTCACTAACCCGTCCACACGGTTTGTAAACAACGTGATCTATGCGGCGGTGGCTCTGGCAGGCGCTTTCCTGATCCCCGGAGGGTATCTGACCGTAGGAGGCCTTTCTGTTCTCCTCTCCTACGCCAACCAGTACATGAAGCCCTTTAACGATATCAGCTCTGTGATCACAGAGCTCCAGAACGCCCTCGCCTGCGCGGCAAGAATTTTCGACCTTCTGGAGGAAGCCCCGGAAAGCCCCGACGCCCCGGGCACGCTCGCGGATGTAAAGGGAAAGGTAGACATCTCAGACGTAAGCTTCAGCTATACGCCCGGCAAAAAGCTGATCGAGCATTTCAATCTCCAGGCCGCTCCCGGAAAACGGATCGCCATTGTAGGGCCTACCGGCTGCGGAAAAACCACCTTCATCAATCTGCTGATGCGGTTCTACGACGTAAACAGCGGTACGATTTCCGTAGATGGACAGCCTGTTAAAAATCTGTCCCGTCATGCTCTCCGCAGGAGCTTCGGAATGGTACTTCAGGATACCTGGATCAAAAACGGAACTGTCCGTGAAAACATCTGTATCGGCAAGCCGGAAGCTTCCGAGGAGGAGATCATTGAGGCCGCGAAAAAATCCCATAGCTGGGAATTCATCCGCCGTCTTCCCAAAGGACTGGATACGCCTCTCAAAGAGGACAGCCTCAGCCAGGGACAGAAACAGCTTCTCTGTATTACCCGGGTCATGCTCTGTCTGCCCCCTATGCTGATACTGGACGAGGCTACCTCCAGCATTGATACCCGAACGGAAATGATGATCCAGGAGGCCTTCGACCAGATGATGCGGGGACGCACAAGCTTCATCGTCGCCCACCGGCTCTCCACGATCCGCAACGCCGATGAGATTCTGGTCATGAAGGACGGCAGCATCATTGAACAGGGGACACATGACGAGCTGATGAAAAAGGGCGGATTCTATGAGAATCTTTATAACAGCCAGTTTGTAAAGGTCAGCGAGTGATATCCTATAAAAAAGGAAAGACGCATTCGGTTATCAATGCGTCTTTCCTTTTTTGTTCTGAGGAACTGTCCTTATTTCCGTTCATCCTGAAGTCCGAATCTGCCCTCCCGCTCCATGGCACGGCACTGATCCAGCGCCCAGTTCTGCATTTCTGAGAACATTTTTCCCCGGATATCCTCGTACTCCACCCAGAGAAATTCGTGATCCTTCTCCACCGGGCACTGTACCTTGCTGTCCAGCGTCCCGTAATAATACCGCTGAATGGGATGATACAATCCCTTAGTCTCATGGATACAATAAGTCTCCGCCCCTGCGATCATCGCGCAGGGCGTACAGGTATATCCGCACTCCTCCAGACACTCTCTTTTTATACATTCCACATCGCTTTCATTTCCCTGGATCCCGCCTCCCAGAAGAAAATATCCCCTGGGGGTGCGGACCACAGCGGTCCGGTTCCCTGAAAACGCGATCAAATATGCCCCTTCTCTGTTATAGTACTTCCCTTTCTCCCTTCGTCCGAAAATCCTATACATGTTTTTTCCTCCAAAAGACGGCTTCTCCGTTCATTTGTACAGACACATACTCATCCGCTTTATAATTTCATTATAGTTCTCCTTTGGTGAAAAAACAAGTAAACAATTCCGGCGGCTCATTCATATTTTCTTCACAATTATAGAAAAGGTTTTGCGGGTAGCAGCAAACATGCCTCTTCGGTTTCACTTTTCCTGTCAACAGAATGCGGGTGTCACGGTTTCATTTCGACCACCACAAACTGGTATGCTTCCAAAAGGAGACTTTCCCCGTTCATTTCAAAGGCGTCCAGATTGTTCAGCAGCACCTTCTCCATCCTGCCCGGAACCGCGATATTTCTCGGTTCTTTCTGGAAGTTTGCCAGAACCAGGAGACGTTTCTCTCCTTCCCTGAAAAATCCGATGAGATTTTTTTCCTCCTCCATAAAAGGAGTCAGCTTCCCGTAAACCACCGTCTCTTTATACTCCTCTGACTTTCTCAGAGCGGTCAGCTTCTTGTAAAAGGCGAGAACAGAATTTTCATCCTTCTCCTGGGCTTCTACATTGATGCGTCGGTAATTGGGATTGACCCGCAGCCAGGGCGTGCCTTTCGTGAATCCACCGTTTTCCGTGCTGTTCCACTGCATTGGAGTACGGGCGTTATCCCGGGAAAAAACAGCCACCCGTTTCAGAGCCTCCTCCTCGCTGAGGCCGGCGTCAAGAGCCACCTGGTACTCGTCCAGAGTGCTTACGTCGTCCACGTCACGGATGCTTTGGAATACGGTATTCTCCATGCCGATTTCCTGTCCCTGATAGATAAAGGGCAGGCCCCGGAGCATAAAGCAGACGCCGCCAAGAAGCTTCTTGGACTCTTCGCAGAGATCCTCCGGCAGGATATAATGGCTGACGCCCCTGGGCTCGTCGTGGTTTTCTATGATATTGGAGATCATTCCGATATCTCCGATCTTTTCCTGGGTGCCAAAAATACAGGCCTTATATTCCTCAGGTGTCAGGTACGCCTTGCTGTCGTACCAGCCCTTGCCGCTTTTGCCGTAAACAGTCTCCGCAAAGTCGAACATGGTGGAAAAGTAGCCGTTTTCCCCGATAAAGTCCGCGATCTCTTCTTTTTTCTCATTGAACACCTCGCCTACGGTAAAGGCGTTGTGGGGATGGAAGGTTTGCTCCGCCATTTCTCCCAGGAACTCTCCCACGCCCTTTGCCTCCGCAAGCATGTTGTCTATAGAAGAAAGACCGTCTTCTCTGTCCACGGGATAATCAGAGAACGGAAGCTTTTTCTTAATGTTGATGATCGCGTCGATGCGGAATCCGCCCAGCCCCTTCTCCAGCCACCAGTTGATATTTTTATATACCTCCTGACGGACCTTCGGATTTTCCCAGTTCAGATCCGGCTGCTTTTTGTGGAATACATGAAGGTACTGCTTATCAGGACGTCCCGGAAGGGTTTCCCACACCGGGCCGCCGAAATAGCTTCGCCAGTTGCAGGGAAGCTCTCCCTCTTTTTTGTCCTCGATATAAAAGAAATTCCCGTATTCTCCCTCAGGATCCTGAACCGCCTTCTGAAACCACTCGTGCTCGTCCGAGCAGTGATTGACTACAAGATCCATAAGAATGTACATATCACGCTTTTTCGCCTCCGCGATCAGCCGTTCCATATCCTCCATAGTCCCGAACCGGGGATCGATGCTGTAGTAATCCGCGATATCGTATCCCTCGTCCGCCAGAGGAGATTTATAAATAGGAGACAGCCAGACAATATCCACTCCCAGCTCTTTCAGGTAATCCAGCTTTGAAATAATTCCCGGAAGGTCTCCGATGCCGTCCCCGTTGGAATCGTAAAAGCTTTTTGGATAGATCTGATACGCTACTTTATCATGCCACCACTGTTTTTTCATCTCAATACACTCCAGTCCAATTTTTTTGCCCCATATCTTTCGCTTGAGTTCTTTGAAGCATAGTTGTATTATAGTGTCATAGAAACCATTTGTCTTTTATTATATCTATATATTTTTGTAAAATTTCTACTTTTTAGGGAATCATTGTCTCCATGCACGCCAGGGGGACCTCAGATATGGCCGTTCTCCGGAAAACAGCATTGCCGGGAAAGGATATTTATGAATGATCTAAGAATAAAATACAGGGAACAGACGGAGCACGGCGGTTATCTGTATCCCTTAAAAACCTACCGTTTTCATTTTAACCTGGAGGAAAAAAATCAGCCACAGCTCTGCGTATCCTACCACTGGCATCCGGAGCTGGAAATTCTGATCATTGAAGGCGGAGAACTGGCGCTTACCATCGAGGGGAGAGAATACACCGGACGGCCCGGCGATCTCTTTTTCGTCAATTCCGGCTTTCTGCATACGATGTACGCCCAGCCGGGAAAAAATACCGTCTACAGCGCCGTTGTCTTTGACCTGACCTTCCTGGCCTTCCAGGTGTACGACTACGCACAGAGCCACTATCTGGCTCCTTTGCTTTCAGGAAAGCTAAAATTTCCTGAAAAGCTGGAAAAAAAACATCCGGCAGCCGCCGGACTCCAGAAAACTCTGCTGGATATTCTATCCGCCAATGACCGGCAGCCTGCCTGCTATCAGTTGGAAACAAAGATTTCTCTTCTTTCCATGCTGATGGATATGTACCGGAGAGAGCTTTTTCTGCCGGAATCTCAGCGGTCCCGGCAGATATCCAGAGGACAGGCGGCCCAGATCAAGGAAATTGTTTCCTACATCCAGGAACATTATCAGGAAAAAATCCTTTTGGATGAGATCGCCGCCGCCATGCATCTGTCTCCGAAATATTTCAGCAGATATTTCAAGAAGCAGTTCGGCCGCTCCTTCACGGAATATGTCAGCGCCTACCGGGTAGAACAGTCCCTTTCCCTTTTGGAGGACCGGAAATACAGTATCTCTGACGCGGCTCTTCAATCCGGCTTTGAAAGCCTCAGCTACTACGTTAAGGTATTCAAAAAAACCATGGGAATGACGCCCGGCCAGTACCGGGACGCCAGCGGATAAGAGCGCTTTTGTCAGATCCCGTATTTTTCCAGGGCGTACAGCGCCGCTCCCGTGGCGCCTACAATTTCCGGCTCCTGGCAGATGTAAAGGCTTTCGCCCAGCTTTTCTTCCACAGCTCTTACCACGCCGGGATTTTTCGCCACGCCTCCTGTCATCATAAAGCCCGGCTCCAGTCCTACTCTTCTGAGAAGGCCGAAGGCCTTATTGGAAATGGCATGGCAGACGCCGTCGGCAATGTCCGCCTTTTCCTTATTATTGGCAATAAGGGAGATCACCTCGGATTCCGCAAAGACAGAGCACATACTGGTAATCTCGATCTTTTCCTTTGAGGTGAGGGCAATGGCTCCCAGCTCGTCCAGGCTGACCTCCAGGGTGCGGGCGATCATTTCCAGGAAACGTCCTGTTCCCGCCGCGCATTTATCATTCATGACAAAATCCTTAACCTCTCCGTTTTCATTAAGATGAATGGCCTTGCTGTCCTGGCCTCCGATATCCAGGATCGTACGGATCTCCGGGTTAAAATAATGGGCTCCTTTTCCGTGGCAGCTTATCTCCGTTACATTCTCGTCCGCAAAAGCGATGCTCACGCGGCCGTATCCGGTAGAAACGATCCAGGAAATATCCTCCCTGGAAAGTCCGGCTTTTTCAAGAACCTCTTTCAGCGCTCTGTCCGCGCTGACGCCGGATTTCGCTCCTGTGCGCACCACGGAAAAGGCCGTTATCTTTTTGTCCTGATCCATGATCACCGCGTTGGTGGATGTAGAGCCGCTGTCTATTCCCATTACATACATTTTTCCGTCTTCTCTCCTTTTCTTTTCCGGCCTGGGCCTGGAGACAGACAGAGACTCCAGAAAAGCCTCGATCCTGGTCCTCACCTGTCCTTCACTCTGCCGGGTATAATCTGTTTCAAGCAAAAGCATGGGGCGGTCCAGCCAGTTTTTCAGCCACGCGTATTCGTAGGCATAATTATCACAGAACTGTACCGTATGGTAGATCACGCCGTCCGCGCTTCCCGCGAAGCGCCGGATCAGCTCGTCCCGGTTGGATGCCTGCTCCATCCTCATACATGGAAACTGGCTCAAAAGTCCCCGGGCGTAGCCTTCCATTACATTTTCCTCTTCCACAAGGAGCTTCCTGCCGAGGCCGGTGCAGGTCAGATCAAAGGCCACGTTGGCGTCCCGCTCCTTCAGGATCTTCTTTATGCTGTCGTTTGCCCTTGCGCCGATGACGCCGATATTCAGAGCGCCCTCTTTCACAGAAAGCTGCTGTTCCTCCTGCTTTTCCCTGAGATACGCGAGGAAACGGCTTTCGCTGAATTTCTGCCCGGAAAACTTCTCGTAATCCTGGAGCATCAGGCGGATCCTCTGCTCATAAAGCCGGATTCCCGCCTCCCTGGTAATCCTGGGCGTATCCAGCATATAAATAAATTTGTCCGGAAATTCTTCCTTTAAGACGTCATAAAGACGGCGGATGCTGTCGCAGCAGGTCGTCAGGATCACGCCCTCATAATCCGCGCTCATCATCTCCTCCAGCACGCCCTTGGCGAAGCTGCAGATGTTCGGGTGCATCCGGATCTCCGCCTGGTTAAAATTCGTCACATCCGGCTCAATTCTTTTCATTTCTGTCCCCATGGATTCAAACACTTCCACTGGAGCGTACTTACAGATATATCCTAACATATGATTCTTTCTTCCCTCTCTGACACGTCCTTCTTTTCTTCTGATTCCAGCATCTCCAGAAACGCTTCCAGCCGCGTCTTGATCTGTCCGTCATGGCTGTTCCTCCGGTCGATCCCGTCTCCGTCCAGGATCAGCATGGGTATGTCCATTTTTTTCAGCTCCTCCTTCAGAAGGATACTTCCCCCTGAGGACTGCTTACAGCCCCAGTGACAGAACTGGATCACAGCGTCCGGCCGGAGAGTCTCCGCCAGACAGCCCACCATCTCCGCCTTGTGAGAATAGGAGCCGTTGTACAGATTACGGATGATCTTTTTGGACAGGGCGTGGAAGGGCCTGGTCTCGTCCATTTCTTCCATGGAGTCCATAATAATATCGCTTGCGATGATCTGATACTCCCGGCTGCTGTTAAAATAGTTCTGCAGAGTTTCCTGATAGAAGGGAAGCAGATGGATCCACAGGATCTTTTTGCCCTCAAATTTCGGATAGGTCCTGATATCCTCGATCATAAACCGGATCAGATCCAGAAATTCCTGCGTTCCGATCAGAAGATGCATTCCCATCATCATGTACAGATGACTGATCAGCTCCCCGGGATAATACCGTTCGCTCTGAAGCCGGAAAAATTCCATCAGCGCTCTTCTGGTCTCATTCTCAATACGGATGGCCTTCCGCAGCTTCGCCTCATCAAAGGAACGGCCGAACTGTCCTTCCAGCTCCCCCGCGAAATTCTTTAGCTGCTCTGCCAGATAATCCACCGAAGCCTCGTCATCCCGGTAAGGAACGTCCAGGAAGGTAAACGGCACTCCCTTCTTTTTCTCCAGGTAACGGAAGGTGTTCAGATTTCCGTCGCAGGAAAGAGATGTCGTAACCGCGTACCTGGGAACCGGAACCGAACCGCTGTCAATGGCCCCTACAAAGGTTTTGTGGTAGGAGCAGAGGGTGGGCGCAATCCCTGTATTCTGGGCGTAATCAATAAAAAAATCCTCCAGATGATACCCGCTGAAATAGCAGGAGAGACACTCGATGGAAAGAGTGCTGAGCCCGAAGCAGCCAATGATCTCGCAGGGCGAAAATATATTTCCCCACACATAGCTGTCGGAACGGCCCAGGGAATCCGCCACAAAGGACATCATCATCGCTTCCAGCCTCTGGTAGCCCTTTGAGATTCCTTTTTTGGGAAGAAGCTTTGCCCGGAGCTTATTGGCCTTGAAGCCAAGGAGCATTTTGTCCCAGCTCTCTCCGGGATTTTCCACGGTTTTTTCTTTTACATAATCAATATACTTATCTGCGATCCACATACATACCTCCAGATATCTTATAAAGGAAACAGCAGTCCGGCAAAGCCAGACTGCTATTCGGTACTTATCCGTTGATTTCGTGGGAATTATAACACCTTTTAATCCAGATGTCAAAAGACTCCGGGGATACAAATCTAAACACTTAACAGTTCAGTTTGCGCCATTCGTAAAACCGCACTGCGTGCTTACTGTGGCTGACGCCACTGTATGGTTGAACTGTTACTATAGTTTTTTTACGAAAAGGGCGCGGATGGCATTCAGCACGGCGATGACCATAACGCCTACGTCGGCGAAGATCGCCAGCCACATATTGGCAAGCCCCAGCGCTCCCAGAGCCAGACAGATCAGCTTGATGCCGATGGCGAACACAATATTCTGGTATACGATCCCGAGACATTTCCGGGAAATTTTGATCGCCTTGGCAATCTTCACCGGATCGTCGTCCATCAATACCACGTCCGCAGCCTCGATCGCGGCGTCGGATCCCATAGCTCCCATGGCGATGCCGATATCCGCCCGGCCCAGAACCGGAGCGTCGTTGATCCCGTCTCCTACGAAAGCAAGCCTGGCGTTATCCGTCTTATCCTTAAGAAGTTCTTCTACCTTCTGAACTTTATCTCCCGGAAGCAGCTCGCTGTACACCTCGTCTATCCCCAGGGAAGCCGATACCTGATCCGCTACCCTTTTCGCATCTCCGGTGAGCATAACAACCTTTTGGACACCCGCCTTTTTCAGAGCCTTTACAGCCTCTCCTGCCCGCGGCTTCACCACGTCGGAGATCACGATATGTCCCGCGTAGCTTCCGTCAACCGCCATGTGAATGATGGTTCCTACGCTGCGGCAGTTTTTATAGGGGATTCCCAAACTGGCCATCAGCTTGTCGTTTCCTGCGGCCACTTCCCTTCCGTCTACTCTGGCGATCACTCCGTTTCCGCTGATCTCGCGGATATCCTCCACGCGGCTGCGGTCGATTTCCTTCCCGTAAGCGCGCTGCAGGCTTTTGCTGATAGGATGGGAGGAAGCGCTCTCCGCCAATGCCGCGTATTCAATCAGCTTCTCATTTTCCATTTCATTATGATGGATACCGTTTACCTCAAATACTCCCTGAGTAAGGGTTCCTGTCTTGTCAAAAACAACGATCCTTGTCTGAGAAAGTGTTTCCAGATAATTGGAGCCCTTCACCAGTACTCCCGCGTTGCTGGCTCCTCCGATCCCGGCGAAAAAGCTCAGCGGGATACTGATCACCAGCGCGCAGGGACAACTGATCACCAGGAAGGTAAGAGCCCGGTAAATCCAGCTTCCCCATGCAGGATTCATCCCCAGAGCAGTCATTCTGACAAGAGGCGGAAGAAAAGCCAAGGCCAGCGCCGCGCAGCAGACCGCCGGGGTATACACCCGGGCAAATTTAGAAATAAAGTCCTCCGATCTGGATTTGCGCGAGGTCGCGTTCTCTACCAGATCCAGAATCTTCGACACTGTAGATTCCCCAAATTCTTTCGTTGTGCGTATCTTCAGCACGCCTGTCATATTGATGCAGCCGCTGATGATCTCGTCTCCGGCCTTCACATCTCTGGGAAGACTTTCCCCGGTAAGGGCGCTTGTGTTCAGCGATGAGGCGCCTTCCAGCACGATACCGTCGATGGGAACCTTTTCTCCGGGCTGCACTACGATCACAGTGCCGATCTCTATCTCGTCCGGATCTGTTTTTTCCAGACGTCCGTCAGTCTCCACATTGGCATAGTCCGGGCGGATATCCATAAGCTCGCTGATATTACGGCGGCTTTTGCCTACCGCGTAACTCTGGAACCATTCTCCGATCTGGTAAAACAGCATAACGGCGATGGCCTCTGTATAATCGCCGCTTTTTTCATAGAGAGCCAGAGCAATGGCGCCTACCGTAGCCACCGCCATCAAAAAGCACTCGTCAAACACCTGACGGTTTTTGACTCCCCTGGCGGCTTTCAGAAGAATATCATAGCCGATGACCAGGTACGGCGCCAGATACAGAAGAAATCTGAGCCAGCCCTTTGCCGGAATAAAATTCAGGAACACCAGTAAGGCCGCGGCGATCAGAATACGCGCCAGCATTTTTTTCTGTTTCTTATTCATAGCAATTCTCCTCACCATATGATCGCTCTGCCGCCGGAACCCTCCTCGCGCCGGCGCGGAACGCGTCAGATATAAATTTCACAGTCGTCTTCTACCTTCCTGCAGTTTTTGAGAACCTCCTGCATCACTTCCCTGGGGTTCCTGCCTTCTTCAAACTCCACATGCATCTTCAGCATCATGAAATTCACGCTGGCATCCTTTACACCGTCGGTACGCTTCGCTGCCTCCTCCATTTTGTTGGCACAGTTTGCACAGTCTACTTCGATTTTATACGTCTTTTTCATTTTTCGGTTTCCTTTCTCTTTGTACTTATTTTATCGCAATCAATTAAACATATGTTTAATTCTTGTTTGTAATATACACCTTTCTAAAGGCGGTGTCAAGAGAAATATTTTGTTTTTGTAGAAATTGCTCTGGGAAGAAGTTCTCATTTGAACAGAAGTTTTTCATTTGAATTTGACATGCTTTTTCGGGAATGGTATCATCGAATTAATTATTGCACAGCAGGAGGGAGCCATATGCCAAAAACAGTTTTACCACATGACCACGGTCAGGAAATCGAACATTCCCTGAACCAGATGCCCGCGCAGGAGGATTTCCAGTGCGCCGCGGAAATTTTCAAGCAGCTTGGCGACGGAAACCGCCTCCGGATTTTCTGGCTTCTCTGCCACTGCGAGGAATGTGTCATAAATATTTCCTCGCTGATGGAAATGAGCAGCCCGGCGGTCTCCCATCATCTGCGTCAGCTAAAGGCCAGCGGCCTGATCGTCAGCCGCCGGGACGGAAAGGAAGTTTACTATAAAGCGGCGGACACCGAAACCGCGGAGCTGCTTCATCACGCCATCGAACAGATTGTAAAAATCATCTGTCCAAAAAGGAGATAACGAAATAAATACGCCCTCTCTCAAGACAGAATGTCTTATATAGGAAAGTTTCATTTTCTATTGACACCGTAATGGTTTTTGCCTATACTGTATATATAGGCATAAACAGTTAATACACAGTATAGGAAAGGAGGTATCCTATGACGCCATTACTGGAAGTAAAGGGGATTTGCAAATCCTTCGGCGGATTTTCTCTGCAAAATATAAGCTTTTCTCTGGAGCCCGGCTTTATTCTGGGGATTATCGGCGAAAACGGCTCAGGCAAAACCACCCTGCTCCGCACTCTTCTTCATCTGTACCGGCCGGACGCCGGAACAGTAACTGTAGACGGCAGCTCCGCAGCCGACAATGAACCTTTCGTCCGGCAAAGAATCGGCGCTGTATTGGAACAGGACTTTTTTGAAGACCGCTGGTCAGCCGCCAAAAACGCCGCCTGCTTCGGGAAATTTTATCCTGACTTTCGTTTTTCCGTTTTTCAGGAGTCCTGCAGACGCTTTGAAATTTCTCCTGACCAGAAGGTAAAAAATCTGTCCAGGGGAGCCCGGCGGAAGCTGCAGTTCGCCTTCGCCCTGGCCTGCCGTCCCAGTCTTTATCTTATGGACGAGCCTGCGGACGGTCTGGATCCCGGTTTTCGGCGCAGCCTTCTAAGCTGTATGCAGGAGATTGTGGAATCCGGTCAGCGAAGTGTTGTCTTTTCTACGCACCTCATCAGTGACCTGGACAGGATCGCTGATTATATCCTGATGCTGAAGGATGGGAGGATGCAGTTCTTTTTGGACAAGGAATCTCTCTGCAGCCGTTTCTGTCTCCTCAGAGGCACAAGAGAGGAACTGAACGCCCTTCCAGAGGCCTGGATCATGGGGCAAAAGCACGGAGAATACCACAGCGAAGCCCTGATCCTGATCACCGAAGAAAACCGCCGCCATTTTCAAAGGGTTCCTCATCCGGATCTTTCCACTGTCTTTTATTATCTGGAAAGGGGGACTGTATCATGCTGAAGCTTCTGCTTAAAACCAGCGCCTGTTTTTCGCTTAAAAGCAGTCTGAAAAATCTGCTGTATCTTATTTTCTGGCTTTTTGCGGAGATCCTGCTTCTAGTTTCCACTGTCGGCGTCTCTCTGGCCGCGAGAAGCATTTACGGCGGTCTCAATTCCCTGGAGCTGGCCTCCTACGTTTCTAAATGGCCGGCCGCCTCCTATGCATCCATGGCAGTTCTTCTGCTGAGCACGGGTATGACGGCGCTTTTTGCCCGGGAAAAGCCTTTGGCGCTTCCCCGGATGGCCTTCCTCCTTCCCGTAACAGCCAAGCAGCGGAAAGACAGTCTTTTGAAGCTTTTTCTCCTGCGGCTTATGTGGCTTTTCATGGCCATCGTCCTGTTCCACCATATCACCCTGGGAGGATTTTTTTATGAAAAATCACTGCCGGGTGTTCTGACACAGACGGGCCTGTATCTGCTTACTGTATGGAGCCTGCTTCTGAAAACAGGCTTCCGCGGCGTCAACGGAAAATCTCTGGAGGAGAGTACGTCGCCGCTGGAAAAATTCGTAAACTTTTACTGGATCCTGTTTTTGCTGGCACAGCAGCTCGCTCTGGGTATCGGCCACGGACAGCAGCTTTACAGCCGTTTTCCCCTTCTCTACGCTCCATGGATCATCCTGCTGGTACTGCAGGGCTGTGCCGCGGCGGCCGCCACAAAGGAATGTCTGGAGAAGGCCTCTGATTTTGAACAGATCTATTGCCAGAAACAAAGAGGGTGAATTTGTGTATATCATTTTAAAAGAAGAAAGCAGTCTTCCCATCTACGAGCAGATCATAAAGGCTGTAAAAGAGGGGCTGGTGAACAAGACCATCCAGCCCGGAGAAATGCTCCCCTCTATACGCTCCCTTGCCAGAGAACTTGAGATCAGCGTCATCACCACCAAGCGGGCATATGAGGAGCTGGAAAAGGAGGGGCTGATTTACTCCGTGCCGGGAAAGGGATTTTATGTAAAAGAAACAAATCAGGATTTTTTGCGGGAACAGCAGCTTAAAAATCTGGAACAGCGTCTGTCCCAGTGGCTGGACGACGCCCGGGGGATCGGACTGACCCGGGAAGACATCCTGGCAATGGTGGATTTTTTTACAGAAGGGAGGAAAGGCTGTGGCGAAAATACTGACCTGCCGGAATCTCACAAGAAATTTTGATCATTTCTCCCTGAAGGACATTGATGTTTCTCTGGAAGAAGGTTATCTCACCGGGCTGATCGGCGGAAACGGCGCCGGAAAAACCACCCTGCTGCGCATATTGGCGGGACTGGACTTAAGATTCCGGGGAGAGGTTTTTATTGGAGGAATCTCTGTCAGGGAAGCTCCCCTGAAAGCACGGGAGCTGACCGGATATGTGTCTGAGAATCTTCAGCCGTTCTGGGAAAAAACAGCGCTGGAAAATGGAGATCTCATTGGCTCCTATTTTGAAAACTATGAAAAGTCATGTCTGAAGCAATGGCTGGATCGTCTGGGAGTTCCCGGGAATCTCCCGGTGCACGGGCTCTCCAAGGGCGATACCATGAAATTTTACTGCTGCATGGCTCTCTCTCACAAACCAAAGCTGCTTCTGCTGGACGAGCCGGCGGCCGGATTTGATCCTGTTTTCCGCAGGGAATTTCTCAGCCTGCTCCGTGAGCTCACTGATCAGGGTGTTTCCGTCCTTATGACCTCTCATATCACAGAGGATCTGGATCATGCGGCCGATTATCTTCTGCGCCTGGAAAACGGCCGCCTGGTTCAATATGAAAGCATTGAAGATTTCCATGACCGTTTTCCCGGAAAAAAGCTCGCTGAGCTTTTCCCCGGCTCTGTCCATATCCACGATCTGCTCTGAACCAAGGAGGCGACAAGCTATGAGATCATTGTTTTATATCAGAGAAAATTCCCGTATCAAAGAAAAGAACTACCGCTATTTTATCCACATCGGCGTTGTGTGGGGACTGTTTCTCATTAACGGCTGCATACAGCGCCAAAGTTCTTCGCCGGACAGTGCCATGTATGGGTTTTTTTATTTCTTTGGCTCTCTCAGTCTCATGCAGGCTCTGTATGAGCAGCTATTTTTTGTCCGGGAGCTGGGAGCACGCAGCAGCAGACTGAAAAAGTATGCCGCCGTTCCTCTTTCGCTGGGAAGCTGCCTGCGTTCCTGCGGGTGGATCATGGCCAGATACCAGCTCATCCTCACCGCAGGCTGCCTTGTCCTTTATTTCGGACTTCCCGTTCTTTTCACCAAAAAGCTTTCGTCCATGCCGGACCTTACAGAGGGAATCCTCTTCCTTCTCATGGGCGCCGCAGTCTACTTCTGCCTGTTTCTCAGCGGGACTCTGCATTCCGGTGTAAAGGAGTAAGCTCATACAGCCGGAGGCTGTTTTATATGCTCTATGCCGGGGCCCTTCTATAAAAAGAATACCCTCTCTGTACAAAACCACGTACGGTCTTTGTACAGAGAGGGTTAAGAAAGTCGTTTATTTTAGTTTCTCAGCGAAATCCGCCATTGCCTCAGAAATCTTAATCTGCTGCGGGCAGACCGCCTCGCAGCTTCTGCATCCGATACATGCGTCAGGATGCTTTTCCGCAGGGATCGCGGATAATGCCATTGGCGCGATAAAACCGCCTTCTGTAAGAACATGCTCGTTATAAAGCTCCAGAAGTCTTGGAATATCCAGTTCCTGCGGGCAGTGATCCACACAGTAGTGACAGGCGGTGCAGGGAACGGAGGCCTTTTTCACCATATCCTGCGCGATTCCCATCAGCGTGTCCATCTCTTCCTGATTCAGCGGCCTGTCCTCTTCATATGTACGAATGTTCTCCTTCATCTGTTCCATATCGGACATTCCGGAAAGAACCACCTTCACCTCCGGCACAGACTGCAGGAAGCGGAAAGCCCAGGCAACCGTGCTCTCCTCCGGCCTAAGCGCCTTTAACTGCTCCGCATATTTTTCGGGAAGCGACGCCAGCTTGCCGCCGCGCACCGGTTCCATCACCCACACAGGAATCTGATGTTCTTTCATCAGCTCTACTTTTTCCTTACCGTTCTGGAAGGTCCAGTCCAGATAATTCAACTGAAGCTGACAGAATTCCATATGCTCTCCGTAGGCATCCAGAAAACGCTTCAGGACATCCTCTCCCCCATGGGCGGAAAATCCCAGATGGCGGATACGTCCGTTCTCCTTCTGCTTCATCAGATACTCAAAGATACCAAACTTCGGATCCAGATATGCGTCGATATTCATTTCACACACATTATGGAAAAGATAGAAATCAAAATATTCCACCTGACATTTTTCAAGCTGCTTCTCAAAAATCTCCTCTACCTTATCCATATTGGAAAGGTCGTAACCCGGGAATTTTGACGCCAGATAAAAGCTCTCCCTGGGATAATTCTTCAGAGCTTTTCCCATGGCGAGCTCTGAATTCCCGCCGTGGTATCCCCAGGCGGTATCATAATAATTCACGCCCTGTTCCATTGCGTAAGCAACCATCTCTTCCGTTCTTTTTTCATCAATCCTGGAATCGTCTCCATCTATTACCGGAAGACGCATAGCTCCCATTCCCAATGCAGAAAGCTTTATATCCTGAAAATCTCTGTAAATCATTGTGCTTACCTCCATTTCTTCTATTTACCCGCCCGGACTTCTGCGGCCGTGCCCGGCGGTTAAATCTATTATATAACCTGAAGTCAGGTTTAGGTCAACACAAAATTTTAATCATTGGAACATTCCCTGTCTGTACAATTTTCAGAGATCCATAAACAGAAACACTGCTCATTCGCCGCTTCGCAAATACCTGCCAAGTCTTTCCTCCACGCAATCTCTGATCCTGACGGCAAGGATCCTGGCCTTCTTTCTGTCCATACCTATAGCTTCCGCCGTATTCAAAAGATCTTCTATGCCTGGATTCTTTCCATTTCCATGTATTGTAGCTGCATGCTCTCCACCCAAAGAATAACTGTAAGTGAGGTCATACGCAGGCGATAATACCCAGCGCTTCAGAAAAGTCTTTTGTCAGCTCCAGAGTCAGCTTCATCAATATATCATAATCCAAATTTGGAATCCTATGAGAAGTTTCTCTCACGGTAAGTTACATTTAATTTTTTACTTTCCTTCATTTAATATCTCCTCGATAGAAAAAAACGGAACATTTTCAAACAGATCTTCCAGCTCATTCTCCAATTCCAACGCCACTGCTATTTTTGTCAGCGAAATTAACGAAATCTCCCCCGTACTCTCAAATCGTTTTAAAGATCCCAGACTGACACCCGATTTTTCACTCAGCCTTTGCTGGGAAATTTTTCTTCGCCTGCGAATATTACGAATTCGTTCTGCAATCTGCATATCTATTTCTTTTGGTGTTTTCTTATTTAAAATATAACTATTCATAGATAATATATTATCTTATTCTTAAGATTTTATCAAGAACTAGACAATATATTAACCAATTCAATTTTCTTACAATATAGAAATATTATCATTTATCAAATTTATAATTACAAGCTAAGGCCGGCAGACTGCAG
>DSLMC04103__coassemble_409_pt1 | contig 38911 bp, 29 predicted proteins | sample DSLMC04103__metabat2_high_PE_018 | metagenome-assembled genome bin DSLMC04103 | reverse complement strand
CTGCATAAAAAATGGGAGTTTATTGCGAAAAGTTTTTATTCTTTACTGCTGTTTATAAAGAAGGCCAAATGAAGGACAAAAACAGTAGAAATTTGTCGGTTAAATAGTTATAATAGAATAACGAAAAAAACAAGGAAAGTCTGAAAAAATAAAAATAATATGGGTACATTAAAAATTACAGAATAATTTTTCAAGGAGTTACTATGGAAAAGAAAAAAGAAACACGAAATCGGGAAAGTTCTCATAATATCGGGACAGAATTGGAGCAAATGACAGAGCAGGAAAGAGATCAGTATTTTCAGAGACGGAGAGAAGAGAGAAAACGCCGCAGACAGCAGCGGGAAAAACGAAAAAAGCTGATAATCCTGGGAGCCATGGCAGTAATGACGGTGGCCGCGGCGGCGGGAGCCGTAAGGGGGATCACCGGATTTGTCAGCGGCCGGAGCGTATCCGGGGATCAAAAAGAGACCGCGGCCGGGAAAGAACAGGAGAGTGAGAAGGGGCAGGCGGCAAAAGAGGCTTCCGCGGAGCCGGACATCCTTGCCCAGGCAGATCTTCTGGCGGCGCAGTACGATTATGACGCGGCCATTAAGCTTCTGGAGGAGAGCGGCGGCTATCAGGATAACGCGGAGCTTCAGGAAGCGGTGAAGGGGTATGAGGAAACCAAGGCCGGATGCGTAGCCTGGCCCTTGGAAGAGGTTACCCATGTTTTTTATCATACGCTGATCAAGGATCCTTCCAAGGCCTTTGACGGAGATTATAAGGAAGCCGACTATAACCAGGTGATGACCACGATTGATGAATTCAATAAGATCACCCAGACAATGTATGAAAAAGGTTATGTGATGGTCAGCGTTTACGACATGGCTTCTGTCAGTGAGGACGGTACGGTGACTCCGGGAGAGATTCTCCTGCCGCCGGGCAAGATTCCCTTTGTGCTCTCCCAGGACGATGTCTGCTACTATCATTATATGGATGGAGACGGATACGCGTCGAAGCTGATCGTGGATGAGGAAGGCAAGATCCGCAACGAATATATTGAGGACGACGGCACTGTTTCAGTGGGAGATTATGATGTGGTTCCGCTGATCGACCGTTTTGTGGAGCAGCATCCTGATTTTTCATACAAGGGAGCCAAGGGTATCGTGGCCCTGACCGGATACAACGGAATTCTCGGATACAGGACGGATATCAGCTATGAAACCAGGCCGGATGATCTGGACGCGGACAAGGTGGAATGGCTGGACAGCCATCCGGATTTCAGCCTGGAAGCAGAGCGGGAAGGCGCGAAGAAGGTGGCGGAGGCCATGAAAGCGCAGGGCTGGCTGTTTGCGAGCCATACCTGGGGACATCAGAACGTGGGCCAGATCGGGCTGGATCATCTCCAGACGGATACGCAGAAATTTAAGGATAATGTAGATCCCCTGATAGGAGGAACGGATATCATCATTTTTGCCTTTGGTACGGATCTTACCGTCCATGAGGACTATTCCGGAGACAAGTTCGAGTATCTGAAAAGCGTGGGCTACAATTATTACTGTAATGTGGATTCCAGTAAATATTTTGTGCAGATCCGCGACCGCTACTTCCGGCAGGGCAGAAGAAATCTGGACGGCTACCGGATGTACTATAATCCTGAGCTCCTGGAGGATCTCTTCGACGCCGGCGCGGTGTTTGATCCTGTCCGGCCTACGCCGGTGCCGCCTATGGGATGATCCGCGCGGAAGAGGAGAATGGCGCATGCTGAGCTGTTACAATTTTTGATTTGAGGGGAATATGAAATAATCGTAAGAAAGGGGAACATTTACTATGAAAAGAAGGACTATGGTCCTGACATTGATACTTTCGCTGTCTCTGGCAGCAGGCGGAGGCGGTTTCCTGTCTGTCCGGGAGCACCAGAGCGGAACGTCTGAGGTAACGTCGCTGCCGGACAGTCTTTCACAGGAAGAAGCACAAAAAGAGGAAGGTACGGCATCCTCAAAAGAAGAGGCCGTGGCGGAGGAAAAATCTCTGCCAGAGGAAGAAGCTTCGTCAGAAGAAGAGGGTGCGTCAGAGGAGGAAGCACCGGCAGAAGAAAAGCCGGCGTCAGAGGAGGAAGCACCGTCAGAAGAAGAGGGTGCGTCAGAGGAAGAAACTCCGTCAGAAGAAGAGACACCGGCAGAAGAAGATGGCTCTGAGGACGGCCAGGCGGTTCTTCAGAAGGCGCAGACCATGTACGCCCAGTATAACTATGACGCCGCTATCCGTTATTTGAAGGAACAGGAGGATTTTGACTCCAATAAGGACTATATGGATCTTGCAGCCAAATGTCAGGTGGCCAGGCAGTCCTTGGTAGAATATCCCCTGGAGAATATCACCCATGTGTTTTTTCATACTCTGATTTACGATACCTCCAAGGCTTTTGACGGAGACTCTGACGAGAAGGGCTACAATCAGATGATGACTACGGTCAGCGAGTTCAATAAGATCATTCAGACCATGTACGACAAGGGATATGTTCTGGTCAGCCCCCATGATATGGCCACTGTCAATGAGGACGGGACTATGAGCCGGGGAAAGATCCTGCTTCCGGAGGGAAAGATCCCCTTTGTGCTTTCTCAGGATGATGTAAGCTATTATCATTATATGGATGGAGACGGCTACGCCTCCCGGCTGGTCCTGGATGAGAACGGGCAGGTGAAGGCGGAATATATCGAGGATGACGGAAGCGTTTCCGTGGGTAATTACGACATGGTTCCGCTTCTGGATGAGTTTATCAGCAATCACCCGGATTTTTCCTATCATGGCAGGAAGGGTATCCTGGCCATGACCGGATACAACGGCGTTCTTGGATACCGTACGGATATCGCCTATAAGACCGGAGAAAATCTTCAGGATGACCAGAAAGCATTTCTGGACAATCATCCGGATTTTGATTATGATAAAGAGGTAGAGGAAGCCACTAAGGTGGCCGAGGCGATGAAGGCCAGCGGCTGGGAGTTCGCCAGCCATACCTGGGGACACATGAACGCTACCGACCGCTCCGCTGAAGATCTGAAGACAGACAACGAAAAGTGGGAAGCCTATGTGGCGCCTATACTGGGAAAGACCGATATGGTCATTTTCGCTTTCGGAGCGGACATCGGCGGCTGGGAAGGATACTCCATGGACAATGAGAAGTTCGCCTATTTCAAGAGCAGAGGATACAATTATTACTGTAATGTAGATTCCAGCCAGTATTTTGTACAGATTACGGATCAGTACCTCCGGCAGGGAAGAAGAAACCTGGACGGCTACCGGATGTATTATAACCCGGATATGTTGAGCGATCTTTTTGATGTGTCCGAAGTATGGGATTCTTCCAGACCTACTCCGGTTCCGGAGATGTGACGCCTGTATCAGGCTGCGGCGGAAGAGAGCGGCCGGGAGACCTGATCCGGGAAACAGAGATAAAATTCAAAAACCAATAACAGGAACGATTTTCAGCGATATGAAAGAAGGGAGTAAAGAATGAAGAAAAAGGTAGTTTTAGCGATGCTGGTTATGTGTCTGGCACTGAGCGCCGCGGCATGCGGCAATGAAAACGGTACAGCCTCCTCTCAGACAGACGCTGCTGATAATAGCGCCCAGGATGAAGAGGCGGAAGCCGGAGGCGGAGCGGAGGATACAGAGGAAAACTCCGGAGACGCGGAAAAGCAGTCAGAGGGAACCCGCCTGGTATCTGTAAAAGATGTCTCCGAATATGTTACGATCGGAGAGTACAAGGGCCTGACGCTGGATAATGTTGTGCAGCCGGTTTCTGATGACGACGTGGAGCTGGAGATCAGCTATCAGCTTCAGGACAGCAGCCAGGAAGTAAAGGACGGGACTCTGGCTCAGGGAGATACGGCGACGGTGAATTTCACGGCGACCATAAACGGAGAGAGCTTTGAGGGCAGCGCAGAGGAAGACTACGAGTTTGTCGTGGGAGAGAGCGGTCTGGCGGAAGGCTTCGACGAGGGCCTTACGGGAATGAAAAAGGGAGAGACAAGAGAGCTGAATATTACTTTCCCGTCAGATTATTATGACGACAATGTGGCCGGACAGACGGCTGTTTATGAGGTGACGCTCCAGAAATTCACGAGATCGCCGGAGCTGACCGACGACTGGGTGGCGGCCAACACAGAGGTCAAGACAGTAGACGAATACCGGCAGCTTGTACGGACGCAGCTTGAACAGAATGCCGATGAGCTGGCCAGGATCGATCTGTACGACAGCGCGTGGACCATGGTTGTGGATACGTCCGAGGTGATGGAATATCCAAAGGAAGATCTGGAAGCCGCGGTGCAGGCCTACAAGGAGCTCAATGAAGCGTATATTGAGGAAGCCGGAATGGATATGAACGCCTTCCTGGAATCTCAGGGTATTACAGAGGAAGAATACGAAGAGGAATGTACCCGTTACGCAGAAGCCAAGGTGCAGCAGAATCTGATCGTTCAGGGAATCATGGATCAGGAGAATCTGAGCCTTGAGGATCAGGAGACTCAGGAACTCCAGGGAAGTCTTGTTCAGCAGTACGGCGTGGCCGATATTAACGAGCTGATAGAATTTTACGGGCAGCAGGAGGTAAATGAATCCCTGGCTCTTCTGAGAGTAGAGAAATTTATCGTGGATAACGCTGTCATTGATGAAAAAGTAGGCGGAGGCGATACGCTGGCGGAAAACGAGGACGCTTATACAGAGGACGAGGCTTACGACACAGGAATGGAAGGCGATACCGCGGACGATTATGTAGATGCGGGAAGCGATGAGATGCCGCTGGAGGAAGATATGGCGTTAGAAGAAGACATGGCATTGGAAGAAGATATGGCCGTTGAATAACGGAAATAAACGGAAGGGGGCAGAGCTATGATTCTGAAGAATGGAGCTGTTTTTCAGGAGGACGGAACATTCCGCAGGGAAACACTTTATATTGAAAACCACAGATTAGTTGATTCAGAGGACAAGGTAACAGATAAAACCGTCACAGACGCGGAGGGACTTCTGGTGATCCCGGGGCTTGTGGACATCCACAGCCACGGAGCCTATGGCTATGATTTTTCTGACGGAGACCCGGAGGGACTGAAGGAGATCCTCAGATATGAGCGCCGCAGCGGAATTACCTCCTATTGTCCCACCTCCATGACTCTTCCCAAGGAGCGTCTTGAGAAGATTTTTAACAGTATCCGTGACGCTGGAAGCGGGGAGGATATGGCCGCGGTAAGAGGAATCAATATGGAGGGGCCGTTTCTGGATCCCAGGAAGAAGGGAGCTCATGTGGAGGAATGGATCTGCCGTCCTGACGCGGAGTATTTCCGTGAGCTGAACAGGCTCTCCGGCAACAGAGTGAAGCTGGTAACGGTGGCGCCCAATGCAGAAGGGGCGATGGAGTTTATCCGGGAGGTCCATGACGAAGTATGCGTCTCTCTGGGCCACACGGCCGCGGATTATGACTGCTCCGCAAAGGCTATGGAGCTGGGAGCCCACCATCTGACCCACCTCTATAATGCCATGCCTCCGCTGGCCCACAGGGAACCGGGACTGATCGGGGCGGCTGTGGATGATCCCCTGTGTATGGCGGAGCTGATCTGCGACGGATATCATATCCATCCGTCCGCGGTGCGTATTGCTTTCCGGCTGTTTGGGCCGGAGAGGATGATCCTGATCAGCGATTCCATGAGAGCTGTGGGAATGGACGACGGCGTTTACGAGTTGGGCGGACAGAAGGTGATCATGAAAGACCGGCTGGCCACACTTGAGGACGGCACGATCGCCGGATCCGCCACGAATCTTTTTGACTGTATGCGTAAGGCTGTGGAATTCAAAATCCCTGTAGACCAGGCGATCTTCGCGGCGACCAGGAACCCGGCAAAGAGCATCGGCATATACGATCAGGTAGGCTCCCTCAGCGTGGGAAAGGAAGCGGATATTCTTCTTGTAACGGAAAATCTCGAGCTGAAGAGAGTTATTTAGATAATACGAAAAAGAATCAGAATGAGCTATTGTATTTTGCAGACAAATAAAGTATGATAAAAAAAAGACATTCTAATCTGACCGCCGGACAGAGTAATACGCGGCGGTCAGATGCAGTACAGGAATAATACAGAAATATACAGGTGGGAAATAATGGATAAGCGGGTCTTGCGCGAGAGGATGCGCAAAAAACAGCGTCAGTTAAGGCGCAGGAAGATGATGCGTCTTGCCGTCTATGTGATCGGAGCCGTCCTGGTGGTGGTTTTTCTGGTAAGAGGAGTGATTCTTCCGATCGCACGGGGAATCGGAGGCAAGGATGCGGATAAGCCGGTGGAGATACAGGCGGAAACAAAGGAGACGGCGGAGGCGGATCCGGATGCGGCTATCCGGAAGCCGCTGAAAGGGCAGGGAGATCTGACCAAGGCGTCTGATCTGACTTCCGGATGGCATGAGGATGAAAACGGAAAATGGTATCAGAATTTTGACGGTACATATTACGCCGGAGGCTTTCAGGAAATAGACGGCGTGACCTATTCTTTTGACGATAACGGATACATACAGACAGGCTGGGTAAGCAACGGATTTGACGATCTTTATTTTAACGAGGACGGATCTTATAACCCGTCTCAGCATAAAACAAGGATCGCCCTGACCTTTGACGACGGGCCGGGTGAGTACACGGACCAGCTTCTGGACTGTCTGGAAGAAAATAACGCTCACGCAACCTTCTTCATGCTGGGCCAGAATGTCGGCGAGTGGGAATCCACGGTACAGCGTATGGTTGATATCGGCTGCGAGATCGGCAATCACAGCTATAACCATCCGGAGCAGACGCTGCTCAATATGTCGGCGGAGGAAGTGAGCGACCAGTTCCAGAGGACGGACGACGCTCTGGTGAAGGCCTGCGGACAGGCATCCACGGTAGCCCGGGCTCCTTACGGCGCGGCAGACCAGACGACATATGATATTGTGCAGAAGCCCTTCTTTATGTGGTCACTGGATACGGAGGACTGGCAGTTGATGAACGCGGACGCGGATTACAACGCGGTGATGAACGGCGATCTTACGGACGGCTCCATCATCCTGATGCACGACATCCACGAACCCTCAGTCCAGGCGGCGATCCGGCTGATCCCTGACCTGGTGGAAAAAGGGTACAAGCTGATGACGGTCAGCGAGCTGGCCGAGGCCAAGGGAGTGGAGCTTCAGTATGCGTCCTACTCAGATTTCTGGGACAGCTCTTTAGAGAACGGACTGGTAGCCGGTTATAAAGGCAGCACAGGCTCCGGCGAATCGGGAGAAGATTCCGGAGAATCCGGAGACGGAAGCGATGTGTCCGACGGAAGCGAGGGCGAAGAGTCCTTTGACGATGGAAGCGACAGCTATAGTGACGGAAGCGAGAGCTCCGGCGATGATTCCGGCTACAGTGAGGAGTCCTTTGACGACGGCTCCGGCGACGGGTATTATGACGACGGAAGCGAAGAATACTACGAGGATGACAGCGGCGATTATTATTGAGACAGAAATAATAAACACAAAGGACAGCTTTTGGAATTGAAAGGCTGTCCTTTTTCCTATGATATAAAAACGCTCTGTTTGTCTGCGCGCTTTTTCCCAAAAAAATCGGGGGAGCCTTTGTTGACAGGAACTGTGCAGATTAGTATAATATGTCTATAAAAGGACTTAAAAAAGCACGTTTTATGTGCAGATTACTGGAGGGCAACGTAGTGGGCAGATGGTTTGAAGAAGCAGTATTTTATCACATGTATCCTATCGGAATGACAGGGGCGCCGAGAAGAAACGAGCAGACAGAAGTGACACACCGGTTTGACAGCCTGATGGAGTGGCTGCCCCATGTCAGGGATCTTGGATGCACGGCAATATATATTGGTCCTCTGTTTGAATCCACCTCGCATGGATATGACACAAAGGATTACAGGCAGGTGGACAGAAGACTGGGAGACAACAATGATTTCAAGAGGTTTGTAGAGGAAGCGCACGAGCTGGATATCCGGGTGGTGGTGGACGGCGTGTTCAACCATACAGGACGGGAATTTTTCGCGTTTCAGGATATCCAGAAAAACAGAGAAAATTCCCCTTACTGCAGTTGGTACAAGGGAATTAATTTCGGGTGGAACAGCCCGTACAATGACGGTTTTGGATACGAGGCATGGAGAAACTGCTTTGAGCTTGTGAATCTGAACCTCTGGGAACCGAAGGTCCGGGAATATCTGCTGGATGTGATCGGTTTCTGGATCGATGAGTTTGATATTGACGGTATCCGCCTTGACTGCGCGGACTGCCTGGAATTTTCCTTTATGGAGGATATGAGACGTTTTACGAATGAAAGGAAAAAGGATTTCTGGCTGATGGGCGAGGTGATCCACGGCGACTACAGCCGCTATGTGAAGCCGGAAATGCTGGATTCCGTGACAAATTATGAGCTGCATAAGGGATTGTATTCAGGCCATAACGATCATAATTATTTTGAGATCGCCCATACCATCCGCAGGGAGTTTGACGCCAACGGAGGGATCTATAAGGGGATGAAGCTTTATTCCTTTGTGGATAATCATGATGTGGACAGGATCGCGTCGAAGCTGAAGACAGCGGAGCACATTTATCCGGTGCATACCCTTCTGTTTACCCTTCCCGGCATACCATCTATTTATTATGGATCGGAGTGGGGAATAAAAGGAAAAAAAGAGGGGGCTAACGACGATCCGCTGCGTCCGGCTGTGAACCTTAAAGAGGCTCTGGAGGATCCGGATGATCCCAGGCTCATGGAATGGATAAAGACTCTTGGACAGATCCACAAAGAGCAGCCGGCTCTTTCCGAAGGCAGATACCAGGAGCTCCTGCTGACAAACAGACAGTATGCTTTTGCCAGGATCCTGGGAGAAGAAGGGGTTGTGGTGGCCGTGAACAACGACGAGAATCCGGCGGAGCTCCGTATCCGGGAGCCTCTGGCGGGAAAAACCTATACGCCGCTGACAGACGGCAGCCGGGGAAAAGTGGAGAACGGAAGTCTCTGTGTAACACTTCAGCCGTATGAGAGCCAGATTTTTGCTTTTGCATAAAACGAGATAAGGGAGGTAGTTTTAATGGGAGAGAAAATGCAGTTTACGGAGCTGGATCAGTATTTGTTCGGGCAGGGGACCCATTATGATATTTATAAAAAGCTGGGAGCGCATCCCACTACCCAGAGACGGAAAAAGGGCGTCTATTTTGCGGTGTGGGCGCCCAGAGCGCAGTCGGTTTCCGTGATCGGAAGCTTTAACGACTGGGACGAGGAAGCCAATCCAATGACAAAGGCAGGACCGATAGGCGTGTTCGAGGTGTTCGTGCCCGGCGCGAAGATCGGAGATCTGTATAAATTCTTTATTGTGGGCATGCACGGGGAAAAGCTTTATAAGGCCGATCCCTACGCCAATGAGTCGGAAATGCGGCCGGGGACCGCGTCCAGGGTGACCGACATCACCGATTATGTCTGGAAGGACGCCGTGTGGCTGAAAAACCGTCAGGAGTTCGACGAGAAGACATCTCCTATGTCCATCTATGAAGTACATCCCGGCTCCTGGAGGAAGCATCCCATTACCGAGGAGGATCCGGACGGCTTTTATAATTACCGTGAATTCGCCCATGAGCTTGTAAAGTATGTCAAGGAAATGGGATACACCCATGTAGAGCTGATGGGAATCGCGGAGCATCCCTTCGACGGCTCCTGGGGCTATCAGGTGACCGGATATTATGCACCGACCTCCCGCTATGGAACGGCTCAGGATTTTAAATATCTGGTGGACTACCTTCACAGGAATAAGATCGGCGTGATCCTTGACTGGGTTCCGGGACATTTTCCCAGAGACGCCCACGGTCTTGCCGACTTCGACGGCACAGCCGTATATGAGCATCAGGATCCGCGCCAGGGCGAGCATCCTGACTGGGGAACCAAGATTTACAATTACGGACAGCCGGAGGTGAAAAACTTCCTCATCGCGAACGCTCTTTTCTGGATCGAAGAGTGCCATGTGGACGGTCTGCGCGTGGACGCGGTAGCCTCCATGCTCTATCTGGATTACGGCAAGAGCGACGGACAGTGGGTGGCAAATAAATACGGCGAAAATAAGAACCTGGAGGCGATCGAATTCTTTAAGCATCTGAATACAGTGGTTCTTGGAAGAAATCACGGCACCGTGATGATCGCCGAGGAATCCACAGCATGGCCCATGGTTACCGGAAAGGCCGAGGACGGAGGTCTTGGATTCTCTCTGAAATGGAATATGGGATGGATGAACGACTTCCTGGAATATATGAAGCTGGATCCTTATTTCCGTAAATATAATCACAATAAGATGACCTTCTCCATGACCTATGCCTACAGCGAGAGATATATCCTGGTGATTTCCCATGACGAGGTGGTTCATCTCAAGTGTTCCATGGTGAATAAGATGCCCGGATATCCTGACGATAAATTCAAGAATCTGAAGGCCGCCTACGCGTTTATGTTTTTCCATCCCGGCAAGAAGCTGCTTTTCATGGGGCAGGAATTCGCCCAGCTTCGGGAATGGAGCGAGGAGAGGGAACTGGACTGGTATCTTCTGGGCGAGGAAAACCACAAAGATATGCAGGATTTTGTAAAGACGCTGCTCCATATGTACAAAAAGTATCCGGCTCTGTATGCCGGGGACAATAATCCGGAGGGCTTTGAGTGGATCAATCCCAACGACGGCGACAGAAGTATTTTCAGTCTGGTAAGGAAATCCCCCACGAAGAGAAATAATCTCCTCTTTGTGGTAAACTATACGCCTGTGGAAAGGGCGGATTACCGCGTGGGCGTACCCAGGAAGAAGCAGTATAAGCTGATCATGACGGAAAAGGGTATGCTGGATAAGCCGGAGATCTATAAAGCGGAGAAGAAAGAATGTGACAACAGGGAGTTTTCCTTTGCTTATCCTCTTCCGCCTTATGGAGTGGCAGTGTTCGTATATTGATGGAATGAGCGAAAGTTACAGAAAATCTCTGGTTTTTTAACGAATTCTTTACAAATTAGGACATTGCAATTTCTGGAAATATGCGCTATACTGTACGCGACTGATAAGTTAGGAACAAACAAAAGATATAGAACTGTAAATCGTTGATTTTGAAAGGAGAATAAAAATGAAAGTATCCAATATTAAAGACGTTGACAAATTTTTTGAGGTAGTTGACAGCTGCAAGGGCAAGGTAGAGCTGGTAACAGGCGAGGGAGACAGACTGAACCTGAAGTCCAAACTGTCCCAGTATGTATCTCTGGCCAATATTTTCTCCGGCGGCGAGATCCCGGAACTGGAGATCGTGGCATATGAGAAGGAAGATATTGATAAGCTTCTGAACTTTATGATCAACGGCTGATAATGAAAGAAAATACGGCGGGGGCATGACGAGTCATGTCCCCGTTATGTCGTACTTGGCGGAGACTGTGCTCAGGGCTGTCTGCGGATAGCTCTCCATGAGGCCGGGCGCCTGCAGGCAGAAGAAATTCAGGGGAATTTTGGACTGTCTGCGGATATCCCGCCATAAGAAGGGTACATGCAGAGGATAGACAGGGAATCATAACCAGGGGGCTCGGACGCTTCCTGGTCAAGCCGCGTTAAAAAGAATAGAGGGAATGAATTATGACAAAAATAGATATTATTTCCGGCTTTCTCGGGGCCGGAAAAACCACATTGATCAAGAAGCTGCTGAAGGAAGCCTTTCAGGATGAACAGGTGGTCCTGATCGAAAATGAATTTGGAGAGATCGGTATTGACGGCGGATTTCTCAAGGAAGCGGGTATCGAGATCCGCGAAATGAATTCAGGATGTATCTGCTGCTCTCTGGTAGGGGATTTCGGCGCTTCTCTGAAAGAGGTGATCGCCAAATATCATCCGGACAGAATCCTGATCGAGCCCTCCGGCGTAGGCAAGCTTTCTGATGTGATCAAGGCGGTGCAGGGAGTGCAGGAGGAGACCGGGCTTGTGCTGAACAGCTATACCACGGTTGTGGACGCCAAGAAATGCAAAATGTATATGAGGAACTTTGGGGAGTTCTTCAATAATCAGGTGGAATACGCCGGGGCTATCATTATGAGCCGTACCGATATTGTAGATGAGGAAAAAGCGCTGGCCGCAATGGAGCTGCTCCGCGGCATCAACGGCAAGGCGGCGATCATCACCACCCCCATCGACAAGCTGGACGGAAAGAAGATCCTTGAGGTTATGGAGCATCCGGTGTCTCTGGAGCAGGAAATGATGGAAGAGGAGGTATGCCCGGAGTGCGGACACGTCCACGGCCACGATCACGACCATGAATGTGGCTGCGGCCATCACCATGGAGAGGAGCACGGCCACGATCATGAGTGCTGCCATGAACATCACCATGGAGAAGAGCATGGGCACGATCATGAGTGCTGCCATGAACATCACCATGAGGAAGAACACGGCCATGATCACGAGTGCTGCCATGAGCATGAACATCACCATGAGGAAGAACACGGCCACCATCATGGGCATCACCATCATCATGATCATGAATGTGGCTGCGGTCACGACCATCATCACGGCCACCATCACGCGGACGAGGTATTCACAAGCTGGGGACGTGAGACGATCAAAAAATTTACCCATGAGAAGCTGGAAGAAATTCTGGATACTCTTTCGCAGTCCCAGGAATACGGAACGATCCTCCGGGCAAAGGGGATGCTTCCCTGCGAGGACGGAACCTGGATTTATTTTGATATGGTTCCCGGGGAAACAGAGATCCGCGGCGGAGCGCCGGAATACACAGGCCGTCTCTGCGTGATCGGCTCCAGGCTGAAAGAGGATAAACTGGCGGAGCTTTTCGGGATATGATAAGGAGGCAGCATGGACGAGATTACGGTACCTATTTATCTGATCACAGGGTTTCTGGAAAGCGGAAAGACCTCTTTTCTGAATTTCACCCTGCAGCAGGATTATTTTTATATAGACGGAAAAACGCTTCTCATCCTCTGTGAGGAAGGGGAGGAGGAATATGACCGGAGTATGCTGGAGATGAGCAATACTGTGGTGGAGGTGATCGAAAGGGAAGAGGATCTTACTACGGAACGCCTTGTCGCCATGGATATCCTTCATCAGCCGGAGCGCGTGGTCATAGAATATAACGGAATGTGGCTGGTGAGCAATTTCCAGAAGCTTCCCAAGCCCAAGGGCTGGGGCGTGGAACAGCAGATTACCTGCGTGGACGCCAGCACTTTCCAGCTTTATATGGCAAATATGAAGTCCATTTTTATGGACATGGTGAGAACAAGCGATATGGTGGTATTTAACCGCTGCAAAAGAGAGGATCCTCTTCCCTCCTACCGCCGTAGCATTAAGGTGACGAACCAGAGCGCGGAGGTTATTTTTGAGGATGAGGAAGGCGAGCTGGACGATATTTTCCAGGATGAGATGCCCTTTGACGTGAATGCTCCGGTGATCGAGATCCTGCCGGAGGATTACGGGATCTGGTTCGTGGACGCCATGGATCATCCGGAGACCTACGAGGGAAAAACCGTGCGTTTTCAGGCGCGGGTCATGAAGCCCAGAGGAATGGGAAGCAAGTTTTTTGTTCCGGGGCGGACGGCTATGACCTGCTGCGCGGACGACACCACCTTTCTGGGGTATGTGTGCCGCAGCGCTTACGCGCCCAAGCTTACGCCCGGACAGTGGGTGGAGATCACGGCGAAGGTAGGCATTGAAAACCGTATGGAATACCAGGGCGAGGGAATTGTCCTTTATGCGGACTATGTAGAGCCCTGCGAACCGCTGAAAGAAGAAATGGTGTATTTTAATTAGGATACCCTAATTTAATCAAGAATATTTAACCATAGATATAGCTGTAGTAGTGAGGACAAAAGGATGTATTTAATCGTTGGTTTGGGTAATCCAGGCAGACAATATGAGGCGACCCGCCATAATATGGGATTTGACGTGATCGACAGGCTGGTGGAGGAATACCGGATTCCCCAGGGCGGCGTGAAATTCAATGCCATGTATGGAAAGGGAATCATAGGAGGGCAGCAGGCTCTTCTGATGAAGCCGCTTTCTTATATGAATTTAAGCGGCGGTCCCGTGCGGGATATGGCAAATTATTTTAAAATAGACCCGGAGACGGAAATGATCGTTATTTATGACGATATCGATCTGGAGCCGGGACAGCTCCGTATACGCAAGCAGGGAAGCGCCGGGGGCCACAACGGGATCAAGGATCTGGTGCAGAAGCTGGGAACCCAGAAATTTATACGGATCCGGGTGGGCGTTGGGGCGAAGCCCCAGGGCTGGGATCTGGCGGATTATGTACTGGGAAGATTTTCGGGCGAGGACCGGAAAATTGTGGACGAGGCCCAGGAAAGAGCCTGCAAAGCAGTGGAAATGATTCTTTCCGGCGGAGTGGACGCGGCGATGAATGAGTTCAACAAAAAATCGGGGGTCGTATGAAAACATTTTTGCAGCCTCTGCAGAAGCTTGCAGAGATGGAGGAAATACAGGAAAAAGCCGTGAGAAACCGCGGCGTGATCGCGGTCAGCGGATGTATGGAGTCCCAGAAAGCACATTTTATATATGGGCTTTCCGGGCTTTTTCCATATCATCTGATTCTGGCGGAGGATGAGCGCAGCGCGAAACAGATCTTTGAAGACTACCGTTTTTACAGGAAGGATGTGTATTACTATCCTGCCAGGGATCTTTTGTTTTTTCAGGCGGACATCCACGGCAATCTTATCATCCGTCAGAGAATGAAGGTAATAAAGGCGCTTCTTACCGAAAAGAACATCACCGTCGTCACCAGCATCGATGGCTGTATGGATTTTCTGGAGCCGCTGGATTCCATAAAAAATCAGCTTCTCAGCTTCCGGAACGACAGCAGCCTGGATATTGACAGGCTCAAGGACGATCTGGTGAAAATGGGATACGAGCGGGTGGGCCAGGCAGAGATGCCGGGCCAGTTCTCCATTCGAGGGGGAATTGTGGACGTTTATTCCCTCACTGAGGAAAATCCCTGGAGGATCGAGCTGTGGGGAGACGAGATTGATTCGATCCGGAGCTTTGACGCCCAGAGCCAGCGCTCTCTGGAAAATCTGGAGGAAATTGTGATCTATCCGGCGGCGGAGCAGCAGGCGGAAAAAAGCGGCCTGACCTTTCTGGATTATTTCCCGCTGGAAAAAACCATGGTTTTTCTGGATGAGCCCAACCGGCTTTCGGAAAACGCGGGAGCTGTGGAGGAGGAATTCCTGCAGAGCTGCCGGAACAGAGAGGAAAAGGGAGCCGGAAATATTTCCAGGGGATGGATGTGCGGCTGGGAGCAGCTTCAGAAAAAGCTGAATCTCCGGTGCTGCGTATCTCTTTCCTCCCTGGAGCCGCAGAAGGCCGGATGGAATATTACGGAGAGCTTTTCGCTTACGGTAAAATCCATGAATTCCTATCAGAACAGCTTTGAGCTTCTGACAAAGGATCTGAGACAGTATAAAAAAAGAGGCTACCAGACGGTGCTTCTCTCCGGATCCAGGACAAGGGCGGAGCGTCTGGCGAAGGATCTCCAGGAGGAGGGACTGACGGCCTTTTACGGGCAGGATACGGACCGTATTCTGGAGCCGGGCGAGATCATGGTTGCTTACGGCCATGCCAGAAAGGGCTTTGAATATCCGCTGATCAAATTCGCGGTTATCACAGAGACGGATATTTTCGGCAAGGAGCAGAAGAAAAAAAAGAAAAAGAAAACCTATAACGGAAACCGCATACAGGATTTTTCCGAGCTTGCCATCGGTGATTTTGTGGTCCATGAAAAGCACGGGCTTGGCATTTACAAAGGAATAGAGAAGGTAGAGGTTGATAAGATCGTAAAGGATTATATCAAGATCGAATACCGTGGAGGAAGCAATCTCTATATCCTGGCTACCCAGCTTGACGCCCTTCAGAAATATTCGGGGGCCGATACGGCAAAAGCGCCCAGGCTCAATAAGCTGGGCGGGCAGGAATGGAAAAAGACCAAGACGAGAGTCCGGGGCGCCGTGCAGAATATAGCGCGGGAGCTGGTGGAGCTTTACGCGGTGCGCCAGGAAAAGGAAGGCTATGTCTGCGGCCCGGATACGGTTTGGCAGAAGGAGTTCGAGGAAATGTTTCCCTATGAGGAAACAGAGGATCAGCTTGCGGCCATTGAAGATACGAAACGGGATATGGAAAGCACGAAGATCATGGACCGTCTGGTGTGCGGGGACGTAGGCTACGGAAAAACGGAGGTGGCTCTGCGCGCCGCCTTTAAGGAGGTTCAGGAAAGCCGGCAGGTGGTTTATCTGGTACCCACAACGATCCTCGCGCAGCAGATTTATAATACCTTTGTCCAGAGAATGAAGGAATTTCCGGTGAGGGTAGACCTTCTCTGCCGTTTCCGTACTCCGGCCCAGCAGCAGAAAACCATCAGCGATCTGAAAAAAGGCCAGGTGGATGTGATCATCGGAACTCACCGGGTCCTGTCAAAGGATGTGGAATTTAAAAATCTGGGACTTCTGATCATTGACGAGGAACAGCGCTTCGGAGTGGTTCATAAAGAAAAGATCAAGCAGCTGAAGAAAAATGTGGACGTCCTCACCCTTACGGCTACGCCGATCCCCAGAACTCTTCACATGAGCCTGATCGGGATCCGTGATATGAGCGTTCTGGAAGAGCCGCCTATGGACCGGGTTCCCATACAGACCTATGTAATGGAATATGACGAGGAAACGGTCCGGGAGGCGGTAAACCGGGAGCTCAGAAGAGGCGGACAGGTGTATTATGTGTACAACCGGGTAAATGATATCGCGGAGGTGGCCCTCCGCCTGTCAAAGCTTCTGCCGGAAGCCAGGGTAGATTTCGCTCACGGGCAGATGAGCGAGCGGGAGCTGGAGGCGGTGATGTACGCCTTTATCAACGGTGATATCGACGTGCTGGTATCCACCACGATCATAGAGACAGGGCTGGATATTTCCAATGTGAATACCATGATCATCCATGATTCCGACCGCTACGGCCTGTCTCAGCTCTATCAGCTTCGGGGAAGGATCGGCCGCTCCAACAGAACCGCTTATGCCTTTTTGATGTACCGCCGCAATATGATGCTCCGTGAGACGGCGGAAAAACGTCTGGCGGCCATCCGGCAGTATACGGATCTGGGAAGCGGATTCAAGATCGCCATGCGGGATCTTGAGCTCAGGGGAGCAGGAAATCTTCTGGGAGCGGAGCAGCATGGCCACATGAACGCGGTGGGCTATGATCTTTACTGTAAAATGCTCAGCGAGGCGGTAAAGGAAGCCAAGGGTATTCATACCATGGAGGATTTCGAGACTACCATCGACCTGAATATAGACGCGTTTATCCCGGACAGCTATATCAGCAGCGAGTACCAGAAGCTGGATATTTACAAAAGGATCGCCGGGATTGAATCCCAGCAGGATTACGACGACATGCTGGAGGAGCTTCTGGACCGCTTCGGGGAGATGCCGAAGGCGGTGCTGAATCTTCTTGCCATCGCCAGGATGAAAGCCCTCGCCCATCGTTCTTACGTGGCGGAGATCAAGCAGATGGGCAAAGACATGAAGATTACTCTCTACGAGAGAGCCAGGCTGAACCCTGCCGGAATCCCGGGACTTCTGCAGAAATACCGGAGAGGCCTGCAGTTTAAGGCGGAGCAGGAACCCAAGTTTTTGTTTACTCCCGCAGGCAGACCGCTGGAGGCGCTGACAGACTTCCTCGAGGAGCTGGAGAAGCTGGTGGAGGAGTGAACCTGCTTCGGTCGGTGCTAAACGGACATCTACTGGATGGCCAGGCTGTTACAAAAAAGAAGCTGCTGTACCAGAAAAGAGATGAAAAAGCGCATGGGAATTGATATAATAAAAACAGTAAAAGCCTAAGATATACGCTCCGCAAGGATGCGCGAGCGGGTCTTGAATTATGGGCGGATTGTATGAAGGGAGGGGAGAAGATGGCATACACCAGACACAGGATTTCTATGGATTTTGCGGTGAAAAGGCTGCAGGAGGATTTTCGGGACTATGTTCAGGAGGTTTACTTATATGGGAGCTGTGCCAGAGGCGACCAGAAATTTCGCTCAGATGTGGATCTCCTCGTAAAAGTAGAGGAGGGAACTTCTCCCCGGATTTTACGAAAAATGAGAGCGGCAGTTATGCCAGAGACAACGGATCTTCCGGAAGTAGAGCTCAAATTTACATCCGGGCCGGAATTCAGCAGCAGTCGTTGTTTTAACGAAAATATCAAGAGGGAGGGAAAACTGATTTGGAAAAGGGAATAAGTTATTATGACCTGGCGGAAAATGACTATCAGTTCCTTCTGAAGGACTGGCAGGAGGGAAGAATTGGAAATTTGATGTGCTCTGCAGCGCAGAATATCTGTGAAAGGTATTTGAAGCATGTGATTGATTCCTATATAACGGATACGGATGTGACTAGAATTCTGCAGACACATTCGTTAAAAGCTCTGCGAAGGTTTATGCAGGAGCATGTACCGGATTTTGAGGGTAAATGGAAAATAATTCTTCAGGCGGACGGATATTACTTTTCCACCAGATATCCAGGGGATACAGCCTTTTTTGTAGGGAAAGAGGACGTGGATGAATGTTGGGAGGCAGTGGAGGAAACAAGAAGAGCGGTCATACAGTTAATTAAGGAACAGAAACAGAGAAAAATGCCGATTGACCAGGAAGGCGCAGTCTGACTGAGGCTCCAAAGAATCCAGCCCCTCGCCGTAGGCGATTCAAAATGGGCCGGATTCTGCTGAAGTTCACAGATATCTGTGAACTGTAACAGCTTAGAAAAGAAAATATGTATTTTGTGTGTTTCTCCTTGCCCTGTGGACAAAAAAAGTTTATACTTGTAGAAGTGAAAACAGGCAACAATGGAGGAAGAAATGAAAAAAATATCTAAGAGAGCAGCTTTTGCGGCTCTTGCAGGCGTAATGGCTGCGGGAATGCTGACAGGCTGCGGCGAAGAAGAAAAAGTAGATGGAACACAGACGGTGGCTACAGTGGACGGGGAAGAGATTCCCATGGGTATTTTAAGTCTCGCCGTACGTCAGAGCCAGGCTCAGGCAGAGGCGATGTATGCCAGTTTTATGGGAGGAGCCGATTACGCGATCTGGGATTCAGAGGCAGAAGAAGGAAAGACCTACGGTGAGCAGGCGATTGAGGAAACTCTGCAGCAGATCGAGCTGATGTATATTATGAGGGCAAAGGCTTCCGATTATGATGTGGAAGTTACCGAAGAGGACGAGACTGCTATAGCGGATGCGGCAGCGTCCTTTATGGAGGCCAACAGCGAGGAAACCCTGGAGGATCTTGCGGTTACAGAGGATCAGGTAAAGACTTATCTGGAGCTTCAGACCTATCAGGAGCGTATATATGATCCGATCATCGCGGATGTGGATACAGACGTATCCGACGAGGAAGCTCAGCAGTCCTCTTTCACCTATGTAAGCATTTCTACCGCGGATCTGGAGGAGGACGAGATTGAAGCGAAAAAGGAAGACGCCCAGAAAATTCTCGACGCTATGAAGGAAGATCCGGAGGCGGATTTTGATGAAGCCGCAAAGGCGGTCAGCGAGGATTATACTGCGCTGGAAGGCACCTTTGACGCCAATGTAAGCGAGGAGGAAGAGACCGACGAGGAAGACATTACCTATGCATCCTCTTATCCGGATGAGGTTATGGAGGTTTTGAGAACGTTGGAGGACGGAGAAGTAGCTTCTGATGTGATCGAGACAGATACCTCTTATTATGTAGTCCGCCTGGATCAGAAAAATGATGAGGAAGCTACAGAGGACAAAAAAGCATCCATTATCAGCGACAGAGAGAGCGAGCTGTATACCGATACCACCCAGCAGTGGCTGGACGAGGCTGAGATCAGTGTAGATGAAGATGTATTGAAAACCCTGAAGCTCACAGACAGCCATAAATATACGATTTCCACTTCAACAGATGAGACGGCGGATACAGAGACCGTAGAAGACGCGGAGATTATTGAAGATGCGGACGCGGATGCTTCATCAACAGAAGGTACCGATGAGACAGAGGTATCTGAGGATACACTGGATGAGGATGAGGTGCTGGTTCCTGTAGAGGAGGAAGCTCCGTCTACAGAGGAGGCTGAGGACGTAGAGGAGACGCCGGCGGATGCGGAAGACGCCGCTGCAGAGGCGGAGGAAAGTGACGCAGTAGCGGAGGATGAGGCAGAATAACGCCAGCCTGACAGTTGCAGAGGAATATAAAAGAGCAGGGGAAGGTTTCCTAAGTAAAGGATACGTTTCTCTGCTTTTCTATTTTGGGGATGAACAGCCCATTTTGATTTGAGACGGTATATTTTCTGTTTCTTGGGAAAAATGCGCAATTCTTTAACTGCCTGATATTGTTACTGTTCGCAAGTAGCTGTGAATAGTAACACAATCTCATATAATATATTGAAATATATGTAACAGTTCAGCCCGCGCCATTCGTAAAACCGCACTGTGTGCTTACTGTGGCTAACGCCACTGTTTTACTCATAAACGGGCGCTCAGCTCATACAGATGTCCGCTCGCAAAAACATGCAGGCATGTTTTATGCTTCCCGACCACTGTATGGCTGAACTTGTACAAATATATTGAAATAAGTTATTCGGCTGATAGACTGAGAAAAGATGATATGGTATAATTTTTTTAAGATTTCTGCTGAAATACTTGATTCAATATAAAGCAGAAAAAATGAGGATATACATATTCATAAAGGATGAGAAAATAGGAAGGAGAGTGCTAAGTATGAAAAAGAAAGTATTCAAAAAGTGGGTAATTGGTGTGTTTGCATTAATGATAGCCATAATACAGCCCACAGGTGAGCTACCGATACCTTCATGTCTGAGTACTGTTGTCACAGCAGAAGCTTCTGCAGCCAGCCCCGGTCGGGTTAGCTTAAGTAGTGCTAAACTGATCAGTAATAACACAATACAGATTAATTGGAGGAGAACCAGCAGGGCAACGCACTACCGGATCTACTATAAAGTATCAGGTGGAAGGTGGAAGCACATCAAAACAGTCAGGTCAAATGTAACCTCATATACACATAGATCTTCCTCAAGATATCCGATCAGAGCCGGAAAGAAGTACATATATACAGTCAGAGCATATAATAGTTCTTCTAGGAAATTGGGCAGCTACAATAGCAGAGGATTGGCGGTTACTACGTTAGGGAAGCCGCAGGTATCCTCTTGGAGAAAGACTCATGACTCAGCCACCTGTAATTGCAGAATACCTCATGACGGAGTTCAATATACCATATCGTGGAAGAAAGTTCCAGGAGCAAGCGGTTATCAAGTTTATTACGGAGAGAATGACAATGGGGGATGGTATACGAGTTATAGAAATACAAAAAGCTTAAAGTTTTTAACAAGTTTTTCACATATTAATATTCGGATAAAGGCAAAAGTCAGAGCGTTTAGAAATGTGAACGGAAAGAGAATTTATGGTCCTTGGAGTACAATGAATACTAAAACCATAAAATATTAAGGAGGAGTTAAAGGTACGCCTTCCAGCAGTGGAACTGGAAGTGTCACGTTTAAAAGTTTGCGAGGAAAGGCTTTTCATATAAAAATTCAGAGTTTATGTGGGATAGCAGTACCCTTATCAAACAGGAGGCTGAAAATGCAAAGAACAGCAGGAAAGAAGATAATCTTGGCGGCGGTTGTCTGCCTGTATTTTTGTTTCTTTATTTGGAGCTTTGATACAAAGGCGGCAGAATATAAAGAGACTGCGGAGGACGAGGTTCTGGTTTCCGGGCGTATGTGGGAAAAGGACGGAATCATCTATACGGTTTATAACGCGCAGAAGGACGGAATCAAGGTGATTTCCGGGGATTATCTGGATACAATGATTCTGGATGGGGATAAAATTTACTGGAGAAAGACCACTACAGAGGGAAAAAAACCCTGCCCCATAATTTCCATGAATCTGGACGGAACAGAGCAGGAGATCCTGGCAGAGGATTCTTATCCTTCTTCTTATCTGTGCATATACAATGATTATTTATATTATACATCCCTGGACGCCCGGGGAAATAAGGGAAGCAAAAAGATTAATCTGAAGACGGGAGAAGAAGAGGCCGCCCCTTCTTATATGTTTAGAATGGGAAATGACAAGGTCTGGTTTTCTACATCTCTGGCAGACGAAAAAATTTACAGCTCCGCTCCCGGCTTTAAAAATATAAAACCGGCGGATGCTGTGAACGGAACCCTTCTGGGTGTTGTTGAAACAAAGCTCTATTATTGGGTTCAGAACGACGACGGTACATATACGACCTGCTCATATGAGGAAAGTACCGGAAAGAGCGAGGTCATACTGGACTCATGGCCGTCCAAAACCATAGTGGACAATACAGGACTTTTCTATAAGGATATCCGTGACGGAAATACGGTTTTACATAGACTGGATCTGTCAGGCGGATCTCAGACAGACTATAATCTGGGCGATTTTCATTTATACATGGGCGGCGGCTTCTATGAGTTAGGAAACAAATTATATTTTATGCGTTTTCAGCCTGAAAACGGAGAAAATAATACGGAATTCTGGGAAATGCCGTATAATACCGAAGAGAGGGAGCTGATTGGAATCTGGCATAATTCCAACGCGGAAAATGCGGCCATGGAGCCCTGAAAAATTTATAACAGACAAAACCTAAAACCGGAGCCAGGGGCTGTTTTCAGCCTCAGGCTCCGGTTTTTGCCGCCGGGAACTCTAAATACAGCAGTCCTCCCCAGGATATGTTATATTAAGGAATATCTCATATATAAAGAAGCAGACGGTGAAAACGCGGAACAGCTTTCACCGGAGATATTCACAACGATAAGAGAACAAAGGAGAATATGATGAAACTTCTGATAGCGGAGGATGAAGAGGACTTAAACGCGGTAATCACAAAGAAGCTGCAGGCGGAAGGATACGACGTAGATAGTTGTTTTGACGGCGAGGAGGCGCTGGAGTGTTTGATGCTCACGGACTACGACGCAGCCGTACTGGATATTCTTATGCCTGTAATGGACGGCCTGGAGACGGTGCGCCGCCTGCGCGGAAGCGGAAAATCAACGCCTGTTATTTTTCTTACCGCCAGGGATACCATTCCCGATAAGGTGGAGGGCCTTGACGCGGGAGCAAATGATTATGTGGTGAAGCCCTTCTCCCTTGACGAGCTTCTGGCGAGAGTAAGGGCGGTAATGCGTACGGCCGCCGGGAACAGCTCTGATATTTATGAGCTGGATAATCTGGCCCTGGATATAAGAAGCCGCATAGTCTCACGGGCGGGCAGACGGATTGAGCTTACCGGCAAAGAATACGGACTGCTGGAATATCTTCTTGTTAATAAAAATCAGATTTTGAGCAGAGAGAGAATTTTGAACCATGTCTGGGGATATGACTTTGAGGGAACCGCCAATGTGGTGGACGTTTATATGAATTATCTGAGAAGAAAAATCGAGGCGGAGGATCAGAAAAAGCTGTTCCATACTGTACGCGGGCTGGGCTATGTTATGCGCGTTGAAAAAGACGGGGGGAAAGATGAAAAGAAGTAAGTTCAAAGTACGGATCACAATCTGGTACTCCATAGCGCTGCTGGCTATGTGCCTGCTTATGGGAACCGTTGTGGTATCGCTGTACCGGATAAAAGCCGAGAACAGCGTTCGGGACAATCTTCAGGTTGTGGTAGATGAATGTACCAGAGCGATAAACGGAGAACCGGAGCTCCAGAGGCTTCTCTGGGAAAGCGATATAGATAGCGCGGATAATTCCGGGTTTCTGAGGGAGGATGTATTCCTGATGATCTACCGGGAAGATAGAAGCAGAGCCTGCGGCCTTTTTCTTTATGAGGAGATTGACAAGATTCCCTTTTATGACAGTCAGCTTCAGAGTCTGGAAACAGACGGGATTACGGGCTGGCTTTATGACAGATATATTCAAACCGAGGAGGGAGGACTGTGGATCCGGGGGCTGCAGTACTCTGCCGCGGATATGGGAGATATGATCTATACCCTGGGGGATGTGTTTCTTGTATTCCCTTTTGTCTTAATAACAGCGCTTCTGGGAGGCTACTGGATGGCCGGACGTTTTTTGAGTCCTGTCGCCCAGATCAGCCGTACCGCAGAGGAAATCCGGCAGAGGGGAGATCTCACAAAAAGAATTGAGATCAAGGATACCGGGGATGAGATTTCCGCGCTTTCCCATACCTTTAACGCGATGTTTGAGCGTCTGGAGAAGAACCTTGAAGCGGAAAAGCAGTTCGCCTCCAATGCCTCCCATGAGCTGAGAACTCCTGTTTCTGTCATTATGGCGCAGTGTGAATACGCCCTGGAGAATGAGGGAAAAACGGAGGAATTGAGGGAAGCTCTCGCTGTGATTCAGAGACAGGGCTGCCGGATGTCCCGGCTGATAGAGACTCTGCTCATTCTTACAAGAATTGAACAGAACACAGGATATTATCCCCTGGAAAAAACCAATGTCAGCGCCCTGACAGAAGAAATCTGCATGGACAGGAAGCTGTCCGCAGAAAATGGGATAGAAATGGAAACAGAGCTGGAGGAAGAGGCACGGGCGGAAATAAATCCAGGACTTTTTCAATTGATGCTGGATAATCTGTTGCAGAACGCGTACCGGTACGGGAGGGAGAATGGAAGGATAAAAGTCACTCTGCGAAAAAGAAACGGGAAGGTTGAGCTGCGGATAAAGGACGACGGTATTGGCATCGAAGAAAAAGACCTGCCGCGTATATGGGAGCGTTTTTACCGCGCCGAAGGTTCGCGGAGGAAAAAGGGGATGGGTCTGGGCCTTTCCCTGGTATGGCAGATCGTACGATATCATGGAGGAAATGCCGCGGTATCCAGTATCCCGGGAGAAGGGACGGAGTTCCGCGTAATATTGCCGGATCATCCGGCGGTAGGTTCATCCTTCGCGGGCGGAGGAAAATAATTTTGAGGACACATTCCGGGCAGCGTTATCCGCTGCCCAGTCTGCATTTAAAATCCTCATATCCAAAGGTCCGCAGGCATTGAAGCTGTCCGTCGGAGCAGAGGACAAAAATATCCGGAAGAGCCATTCCGTTGAAGGTATTGTTCTTGCAGGTAGTATAGATGGCCATATCTCCGAACAGGAGCAGATCCCCCTCCCGAAGTGGCGTGTCAAAGCTGTAGTCACCGATCACATCTCCGGCAAGGCAGGTGGGACCGCCCAGACGGAAGATATAAGGCAGTTCTCCGGACTCTCCCGCGCCGTACAGCGGCGGCCGGTAGGGCATCTCCAGTACGTCCGGCATATGGCAGGCCGCGCTGGCGTCCAGGACGGCAATGTGTGTATTCCCGTTTCGGAAAACATCCAGTACCCGGGCGGCCAGGTAACCTGCATTTAAGGCGCAGGCCTCCCCGGGCTCCAGATACACCTCTACGTTCCATTTCTGGCGGGCGCTGCGGATGCAGTTCTCCAGTCTGGCGATATCATAGTCAGGCCGTGTGATATGGTGCCCGCCGCCGAAATTCAGCCATTTCATATGGGGAAGGATATCCCCGAAGCGCTGAGAAACCGCGTTCAGCGTAGTTTCCAGAGCGTCAGAATCCTGCTCGCAAAGGGTATGAAAATGAAGCCCGTCCAGAAGCTCAAGGAGCCGGGGCGTCATCCCCTCCTCCCACTGGGCCCGGGTGGTACCCAGCCGGCTTCCGGGGGCGCAGGGATCGTAGATCTCGTGACCTTCCTGTGTAGAGCACTCCGGATTGACGCGCAGCCCCACGCTTTTCCCGGCTTTCTTCGCGGACGGCCCGAATTTCTCCAACTGCCGGGGAGAGTTGAAAACAATGTGATCGGCATATCGCAGCAGCTCTTCAAACTTATCCTCCCGGTATGCTCCGCAGAACACATGCACCTCTTTTCCCGGCATTTTTTCGGAGCCAAGACGGGCCTCATAGAGACCGCTGGCCTCTGTTCCCGCCAGAAAAGGCGCGAGCGCCGGGTACAGGTCATAGTTGGAGAAGGCTTTCTGCGCCAACAGGATCTTACAGTCGGTGCGCTGGGCTACGCCGCTCAGAATTTCGCCGTTCCGGCAGAGCGCGGCTTCATCCAGAATGTAGCAGGGGGTAGGGAGCGCGCCGAAAAGCTCCGCCGGATTTTTTCCGCCGAGACCCAGAAAGGGCGGACGGTTATCTCCTGACGCGCCCATCAGTCTACTAATACCGGCTCATGGCTCTCGTTTCTTGGCAGTCCGTATTTCTCCAGAGCGTCCAGGAAGGGATCGGGATCGAACTCCTCTACTGTGTAGACGCCGGGCTTATTCCATTTTCCGGTCAGGAGCATCATCGCGCCGCACATGGCGGGAACGCCGGTAGTATAGCTGATGGCCTGGCTTTCCACCTCGCGGTAGCTTTCCTCGTGATCGCAGACATTGTAAATATAGTAGGTTTTATCCTTGCCGTCTTTTTTTCCGGTAAAGATACAGCCGATGTTGGTTTTGCCCTTGGTGCGGGGGCCAAGGCTGGCGGGATCGGGCAGCAGAGCCTTCAAAAACTTGATGGGTACGATCTGCTGGCCTTCAAATTCCACAGGACTGGTGGAGAGCATACCCACGTTTTCCAGACAGCGCATGTGATCCAGATAGCTCTGTCCGAAGGTCATAAAGAAACGGATGCGTTTTACTTCCGGGATGTTCAGGGCCAGGCTCTCGATCTCCTCGTGGTGGAGCAGGTACATATCCTTGTGGCCCACTTGGTCAAAATCATACTCCCTCTTGATGCTCATAGCCGGAATCTCAACCCAGTGACCGTCCTCCCAGTAGCTTCCCGGCGCGGATACCTCGCGCAGATTGACCTCGGGATTGAAATTGGTGGCGAAAGCGTAGCCGTGATCGCCGCCGTTGCAGTCCAGGATGTCGATGGTGTCGATGGTGTCGAACTCGTGCTTTTTGGCGTAAGCGCAGTAAGCCTGGGTAACGCCCGGGTCAAAGCCGCAGCCCAGAAGAGCGGTAAGCCCCGCCTCCTCGAATTTTTTGCGGTAGGCCCACTGCCAGCTATAATCGAAATAAGCGGAGAAGCCGGCTTCCTTGCAGCGCTTTTCATAGATGGCGCGCCACTCCGGATCATCTGTGTCCTCAGGCTCATAGTTTGCCGTATCCATATAGTTGACGCCGCAGGCCAGGCAGGCGTCCATGATCGTGAGATCCTGATAGGGCAGGGCGATATTCATCACCAGGTCGGGCTTGTACGCGTTGATGAGGTCGATGACCTGCTGTACGTCGTCCGCATCTACCTGGGCGGTGGTGATCTTTGTGGAAGTGTTTGGGGAAAGCTTGGCGGCAAGCTGGTCGCATTTTGCTTTTGTACGGCTGGCTATGCACAGCTCGGTAAAAATATCGCTTGCCTGACAGCATTTGTGGATGGCAACGGAGGCGACGCCGCCGCAGCCGATAACAAGAACTTTGCTCATAATTGTTCGCTCCTTTTTTATGAAAGATTTATTGTATACTACAGTTGGAATTATGCCTGCCTGCGCCTGCATACTCATAAAAGAGTGACCCTGGAATCTGCGCCAGTCAGATTAGTAAGATTAAAAGGCGGAATACAGCGCCAGAAGCAGTTCCCGGAGAACCTTGCAGGCGGTCGCCGTGGAAACGCCGCTTGGATCCAGCGCCGGGGCCAGTTCGTTGAGATCGGCGCCTACTATATTGGCGGAGCAGACGGTGCGGATGGCCTTTAAGAGCTGGACAAAGCTGACGCCGCCGGCCTCCGGCGTGCCGGTGCCGGGGAAAGCGGAGGGATCCAGACAATCCAGGTCAATCGTAAAGTAGACAGGCACGCCCTTTTCCCGCAGGACGGAGACGGTTTCCTCCAGTCCCTCAAAGTCAAAGGGATGCAGGTTTGTGTGGTTCCGGGCGAAACGGAATTCCTCCCGGTCTCCGCTGCGGATGCAGAACTGATGGATGCGTCCGTCTCCGAGAAGCTCGTGGCAGCGCCGCAGTACACAGGCGTGGCTCAGCGAGCATCCCAGGTAGTCGTCCCGGAGATCGGCGTGAGCGTCAAAATGGATGATGTGAAGCTCCGGGTATTTTTTCGCGGCGGCGCGTACAGCGCCCAGGGTGACCAGATGCTCTCCCCCAAGCAGGAGAGGGAGCTTTCCGTCCGCAAGTATGCGGGCGGCGCGGGCCTCGATATCCTTCAGCGCGGATTCGGGGCTTCCGAAACAAAGCTCAAGATCTCCGCTGTCAAATACCGCGCAGTCCGTCAGATCCGCGTCCTGATAGGGACTGTAGGTTTCCAGACCGAAGCTTTCATGGCGCATGGCCGAGGAGCCGAATCGGGCTCCGGGCCGAAAGCTGGTCGTGGAGTCGAAAGGCGCTCCGTAGAGAACGATACGGGCCTCTGAATAGCTGCTGTCGCAGCCGATAAAGGTTTCAATATTCGGTGACAGCATAGTTTAACCTTCCACCTCCTGCAGCATTTCCTCCAGAAAAGCAGGCAGCCAGAACGCGCCCACATGCAGTCTGGGAGTATAGTAGCGGGTATGCAGGTTCAGCTTTACCCAGGCTTCTGTGTTAAGATCATCGATGGGATGATATTTTTTGCTGGCAAATCCGAACAGCCAGTATCCTGCCGCGTAGGTGGGAATGTGGGCCTGGTAAACCCGGCTGATGGGGAAGGTGCTGACAATGCGCTTGTGACTTCTCTGCATGGCGCTGGCGTCTTCCGCATAAAAGGGACTGCCCTGCTGGTTGACCATAATTCCGTCCTCCCGGAGCGCGTTATAGCAGTTTCCATAAAATTCCCGCGTGAACAGACCTTCCAGAGGACCGAAAGGATCAGTGGAGTCCACGATGATGAGATCGTAGGCAGCCTCCCGCCTGCGGATAAATTTCAAAGCGTTGTCAAAGTAGGTATGTACCCGGCGGTCGTCCATCCGGCAGGCGTTGCTGGGAAGATAGGTGCGGCAGGCTTCCAGCACCTGGGGATCCATTTCCACCAGATCGATGCGCTCGATCCGCTCATAGCGGGTCAGCTCCCGAACCACGCCGCCGTCCCCGGCGCCGATCACCAGGACGTCTTTGACGCCGGGATGGACCGCCATGGGCACATGGGTGATCATTTCGTCGTAAATGAACTCATCCCGCTCTGTCAGCATGACGTTGCCGTCCAGAGTCAGGACGCGTCCAAACTCCGGCGTTTCAAAAATGTCAATCTGCTGGTAGGCGCTCTTTTTTGAATAAAGATGCCTCGTGACCCGGATGCTGTGCTTGACATCCGGCGTATGAAATTCGCTGAACCACATTTCCATGTTCATCACTCTCCTTTTATCAGGTCACTGGTTTTTCCGATTTATATATGGGCGCGCCGGAACCGCGCTTATACCAGGACGTTGATTTCCTTCAGATCCGGATCCTCCGGGCCGGTCATGTTGCAGCCTTTTTCTTTGGCGTACTGAATGTGCTCCAGAATTTCGGAGGTAATGCGCTCTCCCGGAGCCAGGATCGGGATGCCGGGCGGGTAGCACATGACGAACTCGCTGCATACCCGTCCTTCGCTCTCGGCCAGAGGTATGCTGACCTTTTCAGCGTAAAAAGCTTCCTGAGGACTGGTGACGACCTCCGGATCAATATATTCCTGGCTGAGAAGTCCGGTGGCGTCCTTCTGGTAACGGCGCCGGATTTCAGCCAGCGCGCTGACCAGACGCTCCAGCTCCTGGGAACGGTCGCCCATGGAGAGATAGGCCAGTATATTTCCGATGTCCCCGAACTCGATCTGGATATCGTATTCATCCCGCAGGATGTCGTATACCTCGATTCCGGCAAGGCCTATATCCAGCGTGTGGACGCTGAGCTTCGTAGTGTCAAAATCAAACACAGAATCGCCGTTCATCAGCTCCCGGCCGAAGGCGTAGTAACCGCCTACCGCGTTGATCTCCTCCCGGGCGTATTCCGCCATGTCGGCTACCTGGTGAAATACCTCCCTGCCCCGGAGGGCCAGATTGCGCCGGCTGATATCAAGGCTGGACATCAGAAGATAGCTGCCGGAGGTGGTCTGGGTCAGGTTGATGATCTGACGCACATATCCGGCGTGGACATTGGGGCCCACCAGAAGCAGGCTGGACTGAGTGAGACTGCCTCCGCTTTTGTGCATGGAGACGGACGCCATATCGGCCCCAGCGGCCATGGCGGAAACAGGAAGTCCGTTGCCGAAATAAAAATGCGTGCCGTGGGCTTCGTCTGCCAGGCAGAGCATCCCGGCGTCGTGGGCCATCTTTACGATGGCTCTCAGATTGCTACATATCCCATAATAAGTGGGATTATTCACCAGAACGGCCACTGCGTTGGGATGCTCCGCGATAGCCTTTGCTACCTGTTCCTTCTTCATTCCGAGAGAAATTCCCAGCCTCTGGTCTACGTCCGGATTCACATACACCGGAACCGCCCCGCACAAAACAAGGGCGTTGATCACGCTTTTGTGGACGTTTCGGGGCAGAATGATCTCATCTCCCCGTTTGCAGGCGGTGAGCACCATACTCTGTACGGAGCTGGTAGTGCCGCCCACCATCAAAAAGGCGTGGGCCGCGCCGAAGGCATCCGCCGCCAGCTCCTCCGCCCTGCGGATCACAGAGATGGGATGGCACAGATTGTCCAGAGGCTTCATACTGTTTACATCCACATCTACACATTTCTGGCCTAAAAACGCGGTCAACTCCGGGTTGCCGCGGCCGCGTTTATGGCCTGGTACATCAAAAGGAACGACCCGCATCCGCCGGAAGGTTTCCAGAGCTTCGTAGATAGGAGCGCGGCTTTGGTCAAGACGGGTTCGGCTCATTTTAAATTCCCCCTTTCTATGGCCGCCGAAAGAGAATACACCGTATATATTTCCGAATACGGGCGGTGCGGCCATGACAGTTTTATGGCAAAAAAAACGCAGGCTGTGCGTGTGCATAACCTGCGTTTATCATCCAGAATACGTTGTGTTTCCCTGTATATAAGCCGGAGGGCTTATGACGCGTATACCGCCGCGCGGGACAGCCAGCCCTAAAGGAGCTGCAGGGAAGATCAGAATCGTCATATTGGATGGAATGATCAGAGTCTATATAGCAATCATACGTTTACTACTCTTATTGACCGTTTCACAAGTCTGCGCACAGGCGCATTTCGGTTATGAAGTAACCAACTTATAAAATTTGAGCTTTTAACTCAATCAATAAGGCAACATAAAGCTGCCGCTCGGCAGTGGACCCGGCTGTCCGTATGGCCTCTTAACTCCCGGTGGGAGCGGTCCTGAATAATTGCTTTGAAAAGACCCCTAATTATCCTCCCAAAACTAAGCGAATTTTAGCATAAGGGAAGTGTTTTGTCAAGATTTGTAATTTATTTGCTGAGCGTGAACCGCCGGAAGTGCCAAAGGACACGTTCCGGCGGGAAAAAGAATTTCTGTTATTTTTTTCCTTCGTGCTCCTTCATCAGTCTGCGTACGGTCATGACGCAGGCCAGAAGGCCGATGAGGTTGGGAAGAACCATAAGTCCGTTGAACATATCGGACATATTCCATACAAGATCTACCTTCAGAGTGGATCCTGCGATCACAAAGAGTACTACCAGCAGAGCATATAATTTGACAGCCTTGCCGCCGAAAAGATGGCGTACGTTGACTTCGCCGAAATAGTACCATCCCACAATAGTGGTGAAGGCAAAAAACAGCATACAGATTGCCACGAATATTTTTCCAAAGGAGCCAAAGGCCGCGTCGAAAGCGCTCTGTGCGAGGGCGGAGCCTGTCAGGCCGTTGTTCCAGACCCCTGTGGAAAGAATAACAAGAGCGGTCAGCGTCAGAATGATAAAGGTGTCAATGAAAACCCCCATCATGGCGATAATGCCCTGGTCAGCCGGATGCTTTACGTCAGCAGTGGCGTGAGCGTGAGGAGTGGATCCCATACCTGCCTCGTTGGAGAAAAGCCCGCGGGCCACGCCGTAGCGCATAGCCTTCTGTACGGTTACGCCGAGAGCGCCTCCGGCTACAGACCGCGGGGAGAACGCGCCCACAAAGATATTTTTGAAGGCTTCTCCTACGCCGGAAAGATTCATAAATAAAATCGTCAGGCAGCCTACGATGTACAGCAGCGCCATAATTGGTACGATTTTTTCAGTGAAACGGGCGATCCTGCGGATGCCGCCCAAAAAGATGAAGCCTGCGACGACGGCCACGCAGACGCCCACAGCCAACGGATTTACATGAAAAGCGTTATGAAAAGCGTCTCCGATAGAGTTGGACTGCACCATATTTCCCATAAAGCCCAACGCCAGGATGATCGCTACGGAGAAAAAGCCTGCCAGAAAACGTCCGAACCGTCCTTTAAAGGCATAGCGGATGTAATAAACAGGACCGCCTACAAAAGAGCCGTCCTTTACTACACGGGTATGCTGGGCCATAACTGCCTCCGCGTAGATAGTTGCCATACCAAAGAATGCGCTCACCCACATCCAGAAAATAGCGCCCGGGCCTCCGGAAGCTATGGCCGTGGCCGCGCCTGCGATATTTCCGGTTCCTACCTGAGCAGCGATAGCCGTTGTGAGCGCCTGAAAGGAGCTGAGTCCGTTTTCACCGCTTTCTCCGTGAAGAGAAAAATTTCCGAACAGAGCCTTCATGCCAGCTCCGAATCTGCGGATCTGGATAAAGCGCAGCACAAAAGTAAAAAAGATACCGCTTCCAAGAAGAAGGATCAGCAGAGCATAATCCCAGAGGAAGGTGTTTACACTGTCTACAAGTTTTGCAATGAATTCCATTTTTACCTCCTTCACGGCGCATTGACTGCGCCAATAATGGTAGATTTGGAAGTTTACTTCCAAACGTTCCCTCTCAAAGCTATAGATTTTACATACCGGACAGCCTTCGTTCCGGAAAAGCGTCAAAAAACTTTCCGGGGGCTGACAAAACGAACAGCTCTGTGAGAAACGGAAAAACAACGCCATATCCGGCGTCCTATTCCATGGTAAAAAAATAAAAAGGTTCACGGGAAAAACTCCGGTGAACCTTTACACGCATAAAAAAACAGATATATTATCTGTTGTCTGAGCGTTCACTGTCCTTTTGCCTGAGAGATTCAGAAGTCCCTTCCATGTGTATCATACAGGAAGAGACGCTTCCTTTCACCTTCGGCACCCGTTTGCCGGGATTCTCCAGAGAGCCATCCGGCTGCAGTCCTGTTTTCCTGTGAAAACACCTGAGAGTATTATTCCTTCGGCGGGTCGAAACCACTTTCCTGCAGCTTTCTGCTGGCACGATATGTAATTGCTAGGAACGATTATAGTTGGAATTGTGTCAGTTGTCAATACATTTTGTAATTATATAGCGTCCCTCTGCCCTGCGGTTACGCGGATTCCGTTTACCTCCACATTGTCTTCCATAGGGATCACCAGACATCGTCTGCCGTCGATGGTCCTTGTTTCCACGATTTCCGCCCGTTCGGGATTTACATGGATCACCACATCCGGCGTCTTGATCTCCACCCGCCTTGTATTGGTGATATTGGAGGCCATAAGAGCGGTATCTTCCCCGGCTGTAGCCTCGTAGCAGGCGTCGAAGGTCTCAAGCTTTTCATCCTCTACTCCACATTCCTCAAACAGACGCTTTACCTCCGGCTTGGTGAGAACGGCGGGTTCCGGGGCGTCCTTCTGGGTTTCCACCCATTCGTTCAGCTTTTCGTGGATGCTCATAACGGTGTCGTAGGCGCAGTCCTCGCCAAGGGTTTCTTCCACCAGGGCGTTGAAGGAATCCCTCTGGCCTCCCGCGGACAGCGGCGCGGCGCAGCCAAAAAGCTCATCCACAAAGGCTGTGCGGAGCTGCTCCGGATTTTTTGAATAGTAGAGAAGTCCATGGATATCCGTGCTGCGGTCGTTAAATACCGGAAAAAGAAAGCCCAGATCGGGCATTTCCACAATCCAGTCGCGGATGCGGTCTTCGATATGATTTGTCTCCGCGTTGTAGCAGAGTCCTGCCTTGGAGAGCTTCACCGGGCAGATGCTGCAGAGAATATGATCGTAGACCTCATCGGAAGCATCGAACATTTCCTGGCCGTCGGTGGATTTTCCGGGAATATCGTAGACCGCGTGTATCAGGATGATATAGTAATTTTCACCGAAATCATAGGATTCGATAATTTTGTCGTAAAACTCGTCTACAAGAGCGTCGTCCTGCAGCTTGCTTCCCCTGAGGCGAAGCAGAAATTCCTGGGCGCCGCCCTCTTTTTCCTGTTCCAGTGGAAATTCCATATTCATGAGATTTTTGCCGAGAGTTCCGGAAAGTGTTTTGCGGAAAATCTCAAAATATTTGAAGGCTTCCTCCTCGGAAAGTGAGAGAAAGGCTTCCTTCAATTTTGTTTTTTTATTTTTTTCGCCGTCCACATAGCATCCGCAGATGCGGGTAATGGAGCAGTTGGCGGGAGTAAACTGCTTCTTTATCTCAGATATTTCTTTTTTATTCAATGAAGTTCATCTCCTGTTCAAAATTTTGCTGACTGGAGTCTATTATAACCTGAATCCGGCAGGGGGACAAGTGGGTTCTCGAAACGAGAAAAGATCATTCTCAACAGAGAAACGGAGCCGATGCTCATTCCAAAATTGCAGCAGCATCCGCCCCGTTCTGTCTGTATCCCTTATTTTGTTTTCACTCGTTTAATCGCCGACCAGTTCGAATAGTAGTTTTTTCCGGACACAGTCCGATAGGTTCGTATTCTGATATAATAATTCTTTTTCGCTATAAGACCTTTTTTCGTATAGGATGTCTTAGAAGCGCCTATAACCCTAATTGTCTTTGCACTTTTCATCTTGCTGCTGGTAGAATACTGGATCTGGTAGCCAGTAATCTGACCGGTCTGTTTTTTCCATTTTACCGTAAAGCCTTTAGAGGCAGCCTTTACACTGGAAAGATTTGTTGCCCTTGGAATAATCTGAAAAGTTTTGGAGAGCGTACCTGTATAATTCCCTTTCAGCTTCACCGTAACCTTGTAAGTTCCCACATTTTTACGGCCTTTCGCATAGGTCGCAGCGTAATAAGATGAGGAAATTTTATTTCCTTTCGCATCATAGACTGCCACGGACGGCTTCCGCACCTTTCCATTATACGTATAGGATGTTACGGATAACTTCAGCGTCTTTGCATAATAGATAGTGGTATTTTTTGCTACATATCCACACTGACTGCATTTCTTTACTATAGAGCCGTTCTTCCTGGTTGTTGCTTTGGTTGTAATCGTTTTATACCTATGCGCGGTTTTGGCAATCGTCTCTGTTTTCTTGGTGCCGCATGTGCTGCAGGTATAAGTCCGGACACCGGTCTTCGTACAGGTAGCCGCAGTAGTGACCTTGCCGCTGCCCCAAGAATGTGTGTGACTGCCAGTGCCGGTACTGCTTCCAGTCGCAAACGAAAGCGTATACATTCCGGTAGAGTAATAATATCTGCTGATTCGTATGTAGTAAGTTCCTCGTTTCAGACTCTGACTGAATGTAAAGGTGCCGTTTACCGGTCTGGATGACTTCAGCACGATATAGCTGGAATCATAAATACTTATGACTCCATCCATTTCATTGGCATAACGGATTGTCACAGTCCTATCTGCCGGCAGGGTAAAAGCAAAGAAGTCATACTCCTCATTTTGAGCAAGAAAACCACGGATGGTTGTCTGGCCGGAGATTCTCATAGCCTGAGAGAAACTGTCGTTCGGCTCAGTGTCCTGACTTCCAGCAGCAGTAAACGCAGCTTTCAGCCGATAGGTGCCTGTATACGAATTGGCATGTCCCCACACAACGACGGTATAAGTGCCGGCCTGGAGATCCGCACTCACCACTGTTGTCTTTGGGTTTGCTGCGGATGTATTGTTTAAAAGACTCGACTGACGATATGTCTCTTCAATATCTTCGCTGGTAATAGCCACATAAGAATACCCGATATCAAGCCCCTGGTAAGTAATATCCAACGTGCCGGGCTGACTCAGTGTGACCTTATAATAGTCGCGGCCACCCTTTACCGTGAGATCTCCATCCACCCAGTTTCCATTGGCTGACAGACTGACAGTAGCCGCCAGAGCATCTGTCTTTCCAAATATTGCAGTCATGAAAAAGACAAGGCAAATCATCAGAAAAACTCTGAATTTTTTCATAGCACGCTTCCTCCTCCATTTTTAGAAATCTGTATTAATCTTATCTTACTCTTTTTCCTGGAGACCCGTTTTAAAGCTTTGAATATCCAGCGCCGTTTACTATAGCGTCGATCTTCTGGCGTTTTTTGCACAGAGGGCAGTCGTGGAATTTATAGCTGCCGTAATCAGGAATATCCCTCTGCTGGAAAATGGAATGTACGGGAAGCTGGGCTACGCTGGTAACCGCGCTGAAAATAGCCGCGATCCCCCGGATCTGGCCGCCGTAGTACAGGACGCTTTCCACGGCTCTGGAAAGTGTTTCTCCTGTGGTAACAGCCCCGTTCAGGATCAGAACATTTTTTCCGCTGATCATGGGCTGTATGTTGTCGCGGAAGATCATCTGCCCCACACTGTTATACTCCGGCGAGGTGATGTAAATGGTCTGGTGGGCGTTCATGGAAAGAATTCCGGCCTTGGTCAGTTCCTCCGCCAGATACGCGCCTACCACTTCCAGACCGTCCATACATACAATGGTGTCGATAGGGATGGAGGCTTCGTAGTTCGCGGCAAGAGCCTCCGCGATCCTCCGCGCCTCGGAGCTTCGGGATTTCATTGTGGTAATGTCCAGAAAATGAGTGATGTGGGACTGGGGCGTGGCAAAATGTCCCGGATAAATCTTGAGCTGGATACGATCATCACTGCGGGCGTAGATCTTGAACATCTTGGATTCCATAAAACGACCTCCTTTATTTGATTTTTCCTCTTTTCCGAAAAGAGGATCCGAACTTTTGAGATAATTTATTATATCATTGGTGAGGGTAAATATTCAATATATTCTGTAAATTATTAGGAGGTTTTCGTAACAGTTCGGCCATACAGTGGTCGAGAAGCATAAAACATGCTAGCATGTTTTTGCGAGCGGACATCTGTATGAGCTGAACGCCCGTTTATGAGTAAAACAGTGGCGTGAGCCACAGTAAGCACGCAGTGCGGTTTTACGAATGGCACAGGCTGAACTGTCTGTTACAGGGATTCGGAAGTTAAACAAAAACATATTTCCGTAGCCGCTCAAAAGCTTCCACAACAAGGCTGTGAGGGAGGGCAAGATTCATGCGGATATGGCAGCTGCCGTGGAAGGGCCTTCCGTCCTGCCAGATCACGCCCGCCTCCACGCCGGAGCGCTGCAGAGTATCAATATCCGTATGATGCTCCAGACACCACTGCGTACAGTCCAGAAAAAGCATATAGGTTCCTTCCGGCCTTGTGGTTTTGACTCCTTTGAAATATTTCTGGATATAGGAAACCGCATAGTCAAAATTTTCCTTGAGAACCTGGCGGAGCTCTTCCAGCCATTCCAGTCCCTCGTCACTGTAGGCAGCCATCAAAGCGTGCATGGAAAGCATATTCATGGAATTGTAGTGGGTAGCGGCCCCCGCCTTTGTCACCCGGTCTCTGAGATACGGGTTGTAGATGACATGATAAGAGCCCACCAGCCCCGCCAGATTAAAGGTTTTTGAGGGCGCGTACAGGGCGATGGTCCGCATACGGGCATCCTCCGAGATCATTTGGACAGGCGTGTGCCGTACGCCGGGCATGGTAAGGTCGGCCCAGATTTCATCAGAGATCACATAAACGTTATATTTTTTATAAATGTCCATCAGCTTTTCGATTTCCCATGGCTCCCATACGCGGCCGGAGGGATTATGGGGCGAACAGAAGATTGCGGCGTGGATATTCAGGCGGGAGACCTTTTCCTCCAGATCCTCGTAATCAATGCGCCAGACGCCGTTTTCATCCTGGATCAAAGGATTCAGGACAAAATTCCACCCGTTGTCTTCCGCGCAGTGGGTAAAGCCGATATAGGTGGGAGACTGAAGGATCACAGAATCCCCCGGCTGGCACAAAATGCGCAGCGCGCTTACTACGCCCCCTAAAACGCCGTTTTCGTGGCCGATACATTCCGCGGTCAGCCCGGTAACTCCGTAATTCTGCTCATGCCAGCGGATGATGGAATCATAATATGCCTTTGGCGGCTGGAAATAGCCGTAAGCCGGGTGGGCCGCCCGCCGGGCGATGGCCTGGGGCACTGTGGGAACAGTGGCAAAATTCATATCCGCCACCCACATAGGAATAATAGAGAAGCCGTCTTTGACCCTGGCGTCGGCAAAGGCTCCGCCGCTGACGCCGGAATGTGGGGCGTCCACAGCGATAGCGTCCTTGCCAAGCCGGTCCATGATCGTGGTAAAATCGTATTTCATAAAAACATCTGCCTTTCTGTGAGAGTGAGTTTATTGCGCTTATTTCTGCATGTCAGCAAGTGATCGTCTGTCCTGCGCAGTTGATTTTGGAGAGCGGCGTTTGGGAAATATCGAACCCAGAGCTTTCGCCGGTGTATAAATCCGCAGGAAAAGACTGTGAATTCATTGTAATAAATAAAAATCAGACTGTCAAACGAACAGGCGCGGAGCTGTTATTCACTTGTGATAATGTCTCATTAGGATTCACTTGAGATTCTGTCTCTTTTTGATATTCTATAAAAGCTATGGAAGAAGGTAAAATTACATTGTCATAAGAATAACTGAAAACGTTTACTGTCATCAACCGTTTCATCGACAAGTCTATTTCCAGACAACAAGCCGCTGAGCTCTTAGGTCTTTCTACACGCCGGATTACACGCTTAAAGAAAGGAAATTAACAGTAAAAATAGACATAAAAAAACGGGGCTGTCGCATCAATGATTAAAAAATCATAGATGCGGCAGCATCTTTTCGCCA
>DSLMC04103__coassemble_406_pt1 | contig 39360 bp, 31 predicted proteins | sample DSLMC04103__metabat2_high_PE_018 | metagenome-assembled genome bin DSLMC04103 | reverse complement strand
GAATCGTATGTGTCTCACTGTTCAGTTATCAAGGTTTCTGTCTCTCAGACAGCTTACTTACTTTACCATATCTTTTCTTGTTTGTCAACATCTTTTTTTTGATTTTTTTGAATCAATATGTTTTTCAAACTTTTACGATATTTTGTAGTTTCGCATCTGTTAGACAGCTTAAATAATTTACCACAATCTGCATCGATTGTCAATAGGTAATTTGAAATTTTTTAAAATTTCAAAACGGAGAAGGAGGGATTTGAACCCTCGCGCCGGTTACCCGACCTATACCCTTAGCAGGGGCACCTCTTCGGCCTCTTGAGTACTTCTCCGGACTCCGAATTCATAATTATATATGAAATTTGAAGGCGTTTTTATCTGAAACGCATTGTTTATTATACATAACGATTTTTACATTGTCAACCTGTTTTTTACATTTATTTAAAATAATTATTTCAGTTCAGCTATACAGTAAACGGGAAGCATAAAACATGCTTGCATGTTTTTGCGAGTGCACATCTGTATGAGCTGAACTGTTACAAATAATTATATTACCCTCTTTATCTACCATGTGCGCTCTTGTAAAAAGAGAGTAGAGAAATTTAACAAAAAACTTCCGTGCATCTGTCATTAACAACACATACACGGAAGTCTTTTTTATGATTCCCACCCGCCGTTTTCTTTGATGGTCTTTTCAATTCTTCTTTTTACTTCAGCGGCAATTTCTGTGGATTTCATATCCTTATACTCCTCATAGGGAATCGGCTCCAGAAAATGCACCTGAACCGTCAGGGGCGCCGTGGAACCCGTATCGAAGGATTTATAGGAGTCGATCAGAGCCACCGGAATCACAGGACATTTTGCTTTCATTGCCGCCTTAAAGCTTCCCCCTTTAAATTCCTGAGGATGATTTCCGTTTTTGCTCCTGGTCCCCTCCGCGAAGATCAGATAATTCCGCCCGTTTTTTACTTCCTTTGTCACATTAATGATAACCTGCATGGACTGTTTAATATCCTCCCGGTCAATCACAAACGCTTTCATGCAGGCAAATACCTGCTTTAAAAAGGGCACGTTCCCTATCTCCTGCTTCGCTACCACCGAGAAAGGTACCGGGCACGCATCCAGAATAGCCAGCACGTCATACAATCCCTGGTGATTCGGATAGAAAATAAAGCCGTTTTCTTTTGGGATATTTTCCGTCCCATAGGCGTCAATCGTGATATTTCCACCTATATTCGCTCTTCTGTCGATCATTTTCAATAAAGCATAGCGTTTTTCTTCCGTATACCTGTCCACATGAGAAGCATACCAACATAGTCTGCACCAGGCAAAAGGAACAAACGGAAGATTTCTCAGTATCATCATGATAATTCTTTTCATATCCCGTCTTTACTCCTTCACAGATTTTATGAGTTTAGTTTTGAAGCGATCTTTTCTTCATATCCCGGATTTTTCTTTGTGAAGGTTTCATATGCCGTCACATAATCCTTATACGCATCCGTCTGCATAAAGGAGGCGTATTGCTCCGCAGCCTGCATACTCAGTTCATCCGTGATTTCCGAAGGAGGAAGCACATAGTACTTATTATCTTTCTTTTCTGTCATATAAGTGCTGATACAGGGATAGGACTGCTCATTATCCTGAATAAGGCTGTACACAATATATACATATGTATAATTTCCGTCTTCATAAATAACGCCGCAGTCGTCTGTTTCTACTTTTTTCGGACTGTATGCCTGAAAATAATTAATAGTGGCAGTAATTTCTTTCTGGAGATTATCGTCCGCCTTTTTCACCCCATAGCAGTTTCTGATTTTACGCTCATCACCGTTTACATAAGATTCTACGAGAGCTCTCACTACTTTTTCAGGCGTTTTATGGCTGACGCCGCATCCTCTGAAAGCAAGTACCAGAACTATGACCAGTACAATAATAACAGCCGCTCCCAGAATTGCCCGGATATCCGGAAGTTTGCCGGGTAATTTCAGTTTTATCCCTGCCGTCTTCTTTTTTGATGGTTTCCGTCTTTTATTTCCAGTATGTCTGACGGTTTCTTTTTTCTCCATAATTAATTACCTGTATACCCTTTTATTCCTCTGATGGTTTGTCCTCTGAATCTTTCTCTGCGGCTTCCGGTTCCTCAACGCCTTCCTCCGGCGCTTCCGGTTCCGCAGAACTCTCCTCCGCGGCTTCCTGCGCGTTTTCTCCCAGAGATCTGTCGTCTTCCTTTTCTCTTACCTTCGCGAAGCTTGCCACCGTTATTCCCTCGGAAAGATTGATCAGCTTCACTCCGGAAGTGATCCTTCCAAGAATAGAAATATCAGAGCACTGCAGACGGATGATAATTCCCTCTGTGGTGATCATCATGATTTCATTCTCTTCATTCACGGCCTTAGCTCCGATCACGTTACCGGTCTTTTCTGTGATCTTATAGCATTTCACACCCTTGCCGCCCCGGTTCTGGCAGGTAAATTCACCGATGGAGGTTCTCTTGCCCATACCGTTCTCCGATACTACCAGGAGATAATGTCCCTGGGAGTTCAACTGCATGGCGACAACCTCGTCGCCATCCAGAAGGTTGATTCCTCTTACGCCCATGGAAACTCTTCCGGTGCTTCTCACATCCGTTTCTCTGAACCGGATACACTGGCCGTATTTGGTTACAAGGATGACGTCCTTCTTATTATTCGTAAACTTCACTTCTATCAGCTCGTCGTCCTCTCTGAGCGAGATCGCCGCGAGACCGATCTTACGCACGTTGGCATATTCCTGAATCGGCGTTTTCTTGACAAGGCCGTTTCTGGTGGCCATCATCAGATATTGTCCCTCTTCGAATTTATTAATAGGAATTACCGCCGTGATCCGTTCGTCCGGCATAAGCTGAAGGAGATTAATGATCGCCGTTCCCCTGGCAGTCCTTCCTGCCTCCGGGATCTCATAAGCTTTCAGCCGGTACACCCGTCCCGTATTTGTAAAGAACATCACATAATGATGGGTGGTGGTCATCATCAGCTCTTCGATATAATCGTCCTCTATGGTCTGCATACCCTTGATTCCCTTGCCGCCCCGGTTCTGGCTGCGGAAATTATCCACCGTCATACGCTTGATATATCCAAGCTTCGTCATGGTAATGACTGTGTTTTCTTTTGGGATCATATCCTCCATGGATATATCATAGGCGTCAAAACCAATGGATGTTCTTCTTTCATCCCCGTATTTCTCAGAAATTGCCAGAATTTCTTCTCTGATCACTCGGAGAAGAAGGTTTCTGTCTGAGAGAATTGCTTTTAATTTGCGGATTCTTTCCATCAGCTCCGCGTATTCCGCTTCCAGCTTCTCACGTTCCAAGCCGGTGAGAGCGCGGAGACGCATATCCACGATTGCCTGGGCCTGAACGTCCGTCAGCTCAAAGCGGTCCATCAATTCCTGCTTCGCAATCTGAACGCTCCGTGATCCCCTGATGATCCGGATCACTTCGTCTATATTATCCAGAGCCTTCAGAAGACCTTCCAAAATATGAGCTCTCTCCTGAGCCTTGTTCAGATCATATTTTGTCCTTCTGGTAACTACATCCTCCTGATGGGCCAGGTAATATTTCAGCATTTCAGAAAGATTCAGCACCTTAGGCTCAAGGCTTCCCTTAGTGGAAACAAGGCAGAGCATAATGACTCCGAAAGTATCCTGAAGCTGCGTGTGCTTATAAAGCTGGTTTAAAACCACATTCGCATTGGCGTCCTTGCGAAGATCAATACAGATACGCATACCTTCCCTGCTGGAATGATCGTTCAGATCTGTAATACCGTCAATTTTTTTATCCCGGACAAGCTCCGCGATCTTCTCGATCAGACGGGCTTTGTTTACCAGATAAGGAAGCTCCGTAACGATAATACGGGATTTTCCGTTTGGAAGAGTTTCGATATTGGTCACAGCGCGCACCCGGATCTTTCCTCTTCCGGTTCGGTAAGCCTCTTCAATTCCCCGTGTTCCCAGGATCGTGGCCCCTGTAGGAAAATCAGGTCCCTTTACGATCTCCAGGAGTTCTTCCATGGTGGTCTCCCTCTGTTCCTCAATAATGTTGTCAATGATCTTAACGACTGCGTTGATCACCTCTCTGAGGTTATGAGGAGGGATGTTGGTAGCCATGCCTACCGCGATGCCTGACGTTCCGTTCACCAGAAGGTTGGGATAACGGGAGGGAAGAACCACAGGCTCTCTCTCTGTCTCGTCAAAGTTCGGCTGGAAATCAACTGTATTCTTATTGATATCCGCCAGCATCTCCATGGAAATCTTACTGAGACGGGCCTCTGTATACCTCATGGCAGCCGCTCCGTCTCCGTCCACAGAACCAAAGTTTCCGTGTCCGTCCACCAGAGGGTATCTGGTAGACCAGTCCTGAGCCATATTTACAAGTGCTCCGTAAATAGAGCTGTCCCCATGAGGATGATATTTACCCATGGTATCACCTACGATACGGGCGCATTTACGGTGAGGCTTATCCGGACCATTGTTCAGCTCGATCATGGAATAGAGAACACGTCTCTGCACAGGCTTCAGACCGTCCCTCACATCCGGCAGGGCACGGGAAGCGATCACGCTCATGGCATAATCAATATAAGATTTTTCCATGGTTTTCTGAAGGTCTACCTCATGGACTTTATCAAAAATATTGTCTTCCATTCTTTATTCTCCTAGATATCCAGATTTTCTACAAATCTTGCGTTTTCTTCAATGAATTCCCGTCTCGGCTCTACTTTATCTCCCATAAGAGTCGTAAATGTAAGATCGATCTCGGAAGTTGCAGATTCGTCCATGGTTACTCTTAACAGAATTCTTTTTTCGGGATCCATAGTAGTCTCCCATAGCTGATCGGCATCCATTTCACCAAGTCCTTTGTAGCGCTGAATCTTATTGTTGTTGTCGCGGCCGATTTCTTCCAGAATTCTGTTCAGCTCGGCATCGTCATAGGCATACCAGACTTTTTTGTTCTTTTCGATCTTATAGAGAGGAGGCTGCGCCAGATACACATAGCCCTCCTTTATCAGCTCCGGCATAAAACGATACAGGAAGGTCAGCAGCAGCGTAGCAATATGCGCCCCGTCCACATCAGCGTCCGTCATAATAATAATTTTGTGATAACGAAGCTTACTGATGTCAAAGTCCTCATGGATTCCTGTTCCAAAGGCGGTGATCATCGCCTTGATCTCTTTATTTCCATAAATCTTGTCAAGGCGGGCTTTTTCTACGTTGAGGATTTTTCCACGGAGAGGCAGGATCGCCTGTGTGGCCCGGTTTCTGGCTGTTTTTGCGGAACCGCCCGCGGAATCTCCCTCTACGATATAAATCTCACAGTTTTTTGGATCCTTGTCCGAACAATCCGCCAGCTTACCCGGAAGAGACATTCCGTCCAGAGCGGACTTTCTTCTTGTAAGGTCTCTGGCCTTACGGGCAGCCTCTCTGGCTCTCTGCGCGAGAACTGACTTCTCCACCGTAGCCTTTGCTACGGCGGGATTCTGTTCCAGGAATATTTCCAACTGCCTGCTCACAATAGAATCTACCGCGCCCCTGGCCTCGCTGTTGCCCAGCTTCTGTTTGGTCTGGCCTTCAAACTGGGGCTCTTCGATCTTGACGCTGACAATAGCCGTAAGGCCTTCGCGGATATCGTCGCCGCTTAAATTCGGCTCGCTGTCCTTCAAAAGCTTATTTTTTCTGGCATAATCATTAAACGTCTTTGTGAGAGCGTTGCGGAATCCCATAATATGAGTACCGCCCTCAGGCGTATTGATATTGTTTACAAAACCATAGGTGTTTTCTGTGTAGGAATCGTTGTGCTGCATGGCAACTTCAACGAAAACACCGTCTTTCTCTCCTTCACAGTAAATAACCTCTGGATACAGAGGTTCCTTGCTTCTGTTCAGATATGTCACAAATTCGCAGATACCGCCTTCATAGTGGAAGGATTTTTCCTTTACGGGATCCTCCCTGGCGTCTGTAAGTACGATCTTCAAACCCTTTGTAAGAAAAGCCATTTCCCTGAGACGCTGCTTCAGAATATCATAGTCGTAAACCGTTTCCTCAAATATTTCTTTATCAGGAAGGAATATAACGGTAGTTCCCGTCTGCTGCGGATCGCAGTCGCCCATGGTTTTCAGAGGATACATGGTATGGCCTCTTTCATATCTCTGCTGGTACTTCTTGCCTCCGCGGTAAATAATAACCTCCAGCCATTCTGACAGCGCGTTTACCACAGAGGCGCCTACGCCGTGCAGGCCTCCGGATACCTTATATCCCCCGCCGCCGAACTTGCCCCCCGCGTGAAGGATGGTGAAAACCACCTCCACCGCGGGAATACCGGCCTTATGATTGATCCCTACCGGAATCCCCCGGCCGTTATCTACAACAGTAATGGAATTATCAGGATTGATCGTTACCTGGATCTCTGTACAATATCCAGCCAACGCTTCATCTACCGCATTATCTACAATTTCATATACAAGGTGATGCAGGCCCCGGCTTGATGTACTTCCAATGTACATTCCCGGTCTTTTCCGCACAGCTTCCAGCCCTTCCAGGATCTGAATCTGATCCGCTCCGTACTCTGTATTCTCTCCGCCCATGTGCTTCCTCCTGTCATAACATTTTATTCGCTGCTTCCGCCGCGGCACTATGGAATGATACCTGTAAGGTATATTCCCGCTATATTTATACGCACAGGAAAAGCTCTGCTTTTCCCTATAAATAGACATACTAATACCAATTTATTATAGCACAAAAACATTCTCTCCGCTATTAAATTTAGCAAAAAATTCTGAAAAAAGTTACAACATAAAAAGCCTCCCTGAAACCCAACAGGTTTCGGAAAGCTCTAAACTCAGATATTATATAAATGTCCGCTCTGAAGACCGGCTTCGCGGTGATCATGAAAGAAGCATCTGATAAATCTCTCTTTTTGATACGCCTCTGTCCTTCGCCACCTGCTTCATGGCGTCTTTTCTGGACATTCCCTCCTTCTCGTACAGCTCCATATGCTCTTCAACAGAAATCGTTTCCCAGGACGCCTCCTCTTCTTCCCTCAGCTCCTGTCTGCTTCTGCCCTCTATCACCAGAACACACTCTCCGAGAGGCTTCTGATCCTCATAATATGCCAGCAGCTCCTCTATGGTTGTGCGAAAAGCAGTCTCATGCTTCTTGGTCAGCTCCCGGCAGAGCGTTATTCTGCGGTTTCCAAGCACATCCCGCAGATCCTTCAGCGTTCTGGTCAGCTTATGAGGCGCTTCATACAGGATAATGGTACGCGTCTCCTTCACCAGCTCCTCCAGAACCTCCCTGCGCTCTTTTTTTTCCATAGGAAGAAAGGCTTCAAAAGCAAATCTTCTGGTAGGAAGACCGGATAATGTCAGCGCCGTCACACATGCCGCCGGGCCGGGAAGAGAAGTCACTTCGATCCCCGCCTCATAACACATCCTTACCAGCTCTTCCCCCGGGTCGGAAATCCCCGGCGTGCCCGCGTCGGTGATCAAAGCGACATTCTGACCCGACTGCAGCTTTTCAATTAGAGAGTATGCCTTTTCTATCTTGTTATACTCATGATAGCTTGTCATAGGGGTTCTGATCTCAAAATGATTCAGAAGCTTAATACTGTTCCGGGTGTCCTCCGCCGCTATCAGATCCACCTCTTTCAAAATACGCAGAACTCTCAGAGTGATATCCTCCAGATTCCCTATCGGCGTCGCGCAAAGATATAATGTTCCGCTCATGAAGCTCTCCTTTTCCCAATTCATAAAAAACAGACGGCAGTCTTAAATCATATCGTAAACCTTAAGTATCTGCTCTGTATAAACTCCCGGCTTCTCGTATACGATCATGGGAGGGTCCACCTGAAGTCTGGGATTTCCACCTTTCAGGGCTTCGATCAGCACCATATTCGGCTCTCTGTCCTTAAAAGGATATACTAGCTGCATATGCTTGGGCTCCAGCTTATATTTTGTCAGCACCTGAAAAATTTCCGCCAGACGAAAGGGCCGGTGGACCATATAAAACCGTCCCCGGTCCGTAAGAACCTTCGCGGCCTGACTTACCACATCCTCCAGGGTACACAGGATCTCATGCCTGGCGATTGCCTTTGCCATGTGAGGATTTTTCAGGCCGTGAGTTCCGATCATATAGGGCGGATTGCAGGTAACCACATGAAAAGAAGCTGCTCCGAAAATCTCAGCAGCCTCCTTTATATCGCCGCAGACAATGTCAATGTCCGATCCCAGCCCGTTATAGGCGGCAGTCCGCCCCGCCATATCCGCACACTCCTCCTGAATTTCCAGACCGGTGAAATGTCCGCCCTCTGTCTTCGCCTTCAGAAGCACGGGAATGATACCTGTCCCGGTTCCCATATCCAGAACCTTTTCATTTTTTTTAATTTTGGCAAACCCGGATAAAAGGACCGCGTCCATGCCGAAACAGAACTTGTCCGGATTTTGGATCACAAAGTATCCGTTCTGCAGATCGTCCAGCCTTTCCCCAGGTTTGATCAGATTATTCCGCGGATCTTTTTCCATGAGACTTGGAATCTCCCTCATTATCTTCCAGTTCTTTTAATTCCTTCATTTCCTTTTCAGAAACCTTGACTTTTTTCTTTCTTGGACGGAATTTCAGCTCGCTTACCGGATATTCCTGAATTTCTTTTTCGTCGTTGACCTCCACGATCACCTTCACCTGCTGCCTCAGTACGTTTACACTGTGTACCGTTCCCTGAAGGCCGTCGGGAAGCGTAACCGTATCTCCTGTTCCGGGAAGCTTTTTGTTCAGCTCCTCATAGGTTTCCTGCTCGTTTTTCAGACAGCACATCAGTCTGCCGCAGACGCCGGAAATCTTCGTCTGGTTCAGAGATAAATTCTGTTCCTTGGCCATCTTGATGGATACAGGCGCGAACTCTGTCAGATAAGTATGGCAGCAGAGACACCTGCCGCAGATTCCGATCCCTCCCAGAATCTTCGTCTCATCTCTGACGCCGATCTGTCTGAGCTCGATCCTTGTTTTGAAAATCGCCGCAAGATCCTTTACAAGCTGGCGGAAGTCAATTCTTCCGTCAGCGGTAAAATAAAATAAAACCTTATTGTTGTCAAAGGTGTATTCCGCGTCGATCAGCTTCATTTCAAGACCATGTTCCCGGATCTTTTTCTGGCAGATCTTAAAGGCGTCCTTTTCTTTGATACGGTTCTGTGCCTCTCTCTCATCATCCTCAGGAGTGGCTACACGGAGCACCTCCTTCAGAGGGTGCACCACCTCGTTGTCCTGGACCTCCTTGGGCCCCAGCACCACGCGTCCGTACTCGATCCCCCTGGCGGTCTCCACGATCACGTGGTCTCCGGTTTTCATCTTATAGCCTCTGGGATTAAAATAATAAATTTTTCCTACGTTACGAAATCTGATACCTACAACTTTTGTCATTCTATCTCTCCCTGATAGTCAGGAACAGCAGTTCAAGCGCCAGCTCGAAATTTACGTTTGCCCGGAGACGGACCTTCGTCTTTTCCAGAGCTTCCAGGATCTTCTCAAGATTCTCGTAAGAGCGCTGGCTTGCCTGTTCCTTTATAAAATTAATTTCCTGCTTGAATACCAGGTTGTCAATCTCTCTGGTCGCCTTAAACATCAGCACGTCCCTGAACCAGAACTGGAAAATATCAAGATAATCTCCGATACTCTGTTTTTCACCGGACAGATTCTTGATCTCGTCCGCCAGCTCATAGACCTCCATGGTGTTGGCATATTTCAAAATCTTCAGGGCATTCTCCGTGATCTTGGAGAATTCCTCGGAGGTGGCCGCCTCTTTTGCCTTTCCAATGCTTCCCTGAGCAAAGGATGCGTCGATCTCCGCCTGATAATCCGGTACATGGAGACGCTCCATCAGATATTGCTTCACAAGACTGTCGTCCACTACCTTCAGATCAAGTCTCACACACCTGGACTGGATCGTCGGGAGCAGCACGTCCACATTGCTGGCGAGCAGCATGATCACCGCGTATTCCGGCGGCTCCTCTATAGTTTTCAAAAGGGCGTTCTGAGCCTGTACCGTCATCATCTCCGCATCCGGAATGATATAGATCTTATGAGGACTGCAGTAAGGCTTGACCGCAACGTCTGAGATCAACTGCTCTCTGATCTCATCAATGGTTATTGTTCCCGGTTTTTCGTGATTTACATATATAATATCCGGATGATTCTTCCCCAGCGCCTTCTTACAGGAATCGCACTTCTGACATGGCTCTGTTCCCCCCGCTTCACACTGAAGGGTCATGGCGTATGTGGCGGCAAGAAGCTTTTTGCCGGATCCCGGCCGCCCTGTAAATATATAGGAATGAGAAATCTTTCCCGTTTTCATTGCATTCTTTAAATGTCTGATAATCTCCTCGTGCCCGATAATCTCATTGAAACCAATCATTCAGAATCACCTCGCTTATCTTTGTTGTTTTTTATGTAAAACGAATCTTTGTTCGCTTACTTTCTCTCATTATAACATACTTTAATTGCGAATAGTATCTATTTTTGCTTATGTCACAGATTTTATATATTTTATAATATTTCTGACACAATTATCAAGATTGTCGTTTTCAAATCTGGTCTTTATCCCGGCTTCCTGAATATGCTCCTCTGAAAAATCCTCCTGATCAGCCAGAAAGCGGCGGCACATTTCCGCGTATTTTGGATTTTCCTGTTTCTGTTCTCTTATCAGTGCCCTTTTCAGCCGCTCTCCGTCCTCTACCTGGATGTAAACGGGCAGCACGTTTTCTTCCCCGTAATACTCCTTCATCTTACAGTAGGATTCCAGAGTACCGATTCCCAGATAATCAGCTTTCTCCAAATCTGTCTGTCCGTCGTCCGCTGTAAAGTAAGTCCATATTCCGTGAACGGTGTTGTAGGAGCGGCTTTCAATCAGCCTGCCTGCCGCCCTGAATTCTTCAAGCCTGTCGTTTCCTGTAAAGTAATATTCTCTTCCGTTTTCTTCTCCATGGCGGATTGGGCGGGTTGTATAAAGCACCAGCTTTTGAAGCCCAAGCTCTTTATTTTCTATAAGCATAGAGTATATCTTGTCTTTCCCTGACGCGCTTTTTCCCATAATATAAAAAATTTTTCCCATACTGCTGTACCTTTCCGGATATTTCTCTTCCCGGCCTCTGTCCGCCGTTTCCTGTAAATTTCTTTATTGGATCGTTTTCGCTGCAGTCCAGACATACGCTTACCTGCTGTCTGAGGCGTTTTCCTCACCGGGACGCCTCGGTTACGTCATTGGCAAGGACGCAGATCGTACGGTTGGACAGATCGCTGAGTCCCTGAAGCTCGAATCCTTCTTCCAGGTATCTTCTCACATTTTTTACAAAAAGTCCAGTAATCTGTTCTCCGGGTACGATCAGGGGCGTTCCGGGCGGATAAAGATAAGCGAATTCCACAGAAATCCGGCCTATACTTTCATCCAGAGGGCATCTCTCCCGTGAAGCGTCCATTGCGTGCGAAATTTTCATAAGAGCATTCAGCTCCGCGTTTTTCGTACCTTCTATTTTCACTGTCTTCTTATCCTTTAACGACTCCCTGCGGTCAATTTCTTCAACCGCGCTGCAAAGACGCTGAAATCCTTCCTCCCTGTCCCCGGCGGCAGTGAGTGCAAGCACATAATTCTCCGCCTCCATCTCCATTTCAAGATGGAATTCCTCCCGCAGGATCTGGTGGAGCTGTCTTCCGTTCAAAGTGCTGTGCAGGGTGGAAAGTATGAGCTTTGACCGGTCGTAATCATAGATTTTCATTTCCTCTCCGGTTTCCGGCGTGATCAGACGGATATGGACGCATCTGGAAAGACGCTGCCTGGCATGCTCCAGATTCCTGGTAAATTCCCGGAACATCTCTTTTCCGTCTCTCTGTAATTTTTCCATGCAGGCATCGATACTGCTCATAAGAACATAGGAGGGACTGCTGCTCTGGTAAATTCCGAGAAAACGGATCAGCAGATTTCTGTCCACTCTGGAGCTGCATCTGTGGAGCAGAGCCGTCTGGGTCATGGCGGGCAGCGTTTTATGAACACTGTGGATCACAACATCCGCTCCAAGCTTCACTGCGGAAACAGGAAAATAATCCGAAAATACGAAATGAGCCCCATGAGCCTCGTCAACTATGAGAGGGATCCCATAGCTGTGGACAGTTTCGGCAATCTTCTTCACATCAGAGACAATTCCGTCATAAGTAGGCGAGGTGATAAGCACCGCTTCTATATCTCTGCTCTCCTGAAGACATCTTTCCACATTTTGAACGGAAATTCCTCCGTTTATCCCCAATTTGTTGTCTTCCTGTGGATAAATATAGGAAACCCGCAGTTCTCTGAGATAGGCCGCGTGGTATACCGCCTTGTGACAGTTTCTGGCTATCAGAATATGTCCGCCTTTTCTCACTGCCGCCGAAACCGCCGCCAGAATCGCTCCTGTGCTTCCGTTAATACTGTAAAAGCTCTCCTCCGTCCCATACAGCCGGGCCGCGGCGTCCTGGGCCTCCTTCAGGATACCCTCGGGATGATGGAGATTATCAAATCCGTCAATTTCTGTAATATCTTTTTCAACAGGAAAATCCCCTGCCACAGACAGGGGATTCCTTTTATGCCCCGGCATGTGGAAGGGGTAGTAATCCGTTTTTCCATATTCTTCTAGTTTCTTATACAATCTTTCCATAAAATTCCCCTCTGCCATGCAGACATGGCGTGGATTCAAACTTCCAGTGGATTTTGTCTGTTTGACTCTGATATCTTCTATATTCGCCAGTATAGCAGGGAAATATTACAAGTACAACACAGAAAGATTAAAATTTCATTTTACTGAAGGCCGCCTCGTCGCAGACTACAGTTACATCATTGTGGAACTGAAGGATGGAAGCCGGCACCTTCGGCGTTACAGGTCCTGTAAGGGCCCTGGCAATGATCTCCGCCTTATCCTCACCGGAAGCCAAAAGCAGGATCTTCCTCGCGCGCATAATGGTACCGATTCCCATAGTATATGCCTGACGGGGAACGTCTTCTTCTTTTTCGAAGAAACGCTTATTTGCTTCAATAGTACTTGCCGCCAGATCTACGCAGTGCGTTCCCCTGCAGAATTCATCCGCCGGCTCATTGAAGCCGATATGTCCGTTGTGGCCGATCCCCAGAAGCTGAAGATCTACGCCGCCCACGCTTTCAATGATCTCGTCGTACTCTCTGCTTGCCTTATCGCTGTCCGGTTCCAGACCATCTGGCACATAGGTTCTGTTCTTATCAATATTTACATGATCGAACAGATTCTTATTCATAAAATAACGGTAGCTCTGGTCATTATCGCCGGAAAGACCTTTATACTCGTCAAGATTTACGCTGGTTACCTGAGAGAAATCAAGATCTCCTTCTTTGTACCGCTCCACAAGCTTCTCATAGGTTCCCACAGGAGTAGATCCCGTGGCAAGGCCCAGCACACAGTCCGGCTTCAGAACGACCTGTGCTGAAATAATATTCGCCGCGATACGGCTCATCTCTTTATAATCTTTCCCGCAGTAGAGTTTCATAACTGTAATCCCCCTTTTTATTTTTATCATTTATATTTTTTTCCGGCTACATTAATCTGAGAAGCATGTCTCCTGTTCCGACATTATATCCGCTGGTGGCGTAAATTCCGTTCAGCCTTCCGCTGGTAACGATGATCAGGGGAAGCTTTTCATGATCCACATACATCCTTCTTCCGAGAAGCTCGATCTGCTCCTCAAAATCACCGTAATATACCTGCACCTCCGGAAGCTGAGACAGAGCCTTGCTGATGGTAGGATCCTTCAGCGCCTCGCTGGTTCTCACTACAAAAATAATTTTGGATCCAAGAGACTGAAAGGCCTCTTTCTGTTCCATCATCTCATTCAGTATATGTTCCGTGGGCTCCTTGCTTTCCTCCAGGAATAACAGAATATGTCTGCCCTCTTCTGTCAGCTCCGAGGCTCTGACTGTTTCCGTTCTCTTCTCGTCTCTTCCAAGCTCAAATTCAGGAAGAGCGATATTCTCCAGCATATCCTTGAGATCCGCTTTTCTCAGAAGAAGTGAAAGCTCTTTTTCTTCTCCCGGCTTTATGGAAAAATGATACATATACGCGAAAATATTTCCGTTAGGAAGTCTGTTGGAGGTAACCGCGCGATAGAAGCCCTCTTCCAGCTCTAGCTTCAAAGCCCCGTCCTTCCACAGAGAATCTGTCAGACGAAGAGAGACAAATCTTCCGTTTTCCAGCTTCCCGACAGTCCAGTTCTGAAAATATTTCCACTGGGTATCGTCCCCCGACGTGATATTCAGGCGGCAGTTCTTAACAGCTCCCGGAACCATGGGAACGAAAGCGCCGTCTCTCCAATATTCCACAGAACGGTCCTCAGGATTCAGTCTTGCGGGGATCCCAAGGGTTCTGGCGATTGCAGCGGCCAGAATCTTTTTGGAGCGAACGCTTCCGATTCCTGTTTTCAGACAACCCTGAGGCGTTGTGATCACACTCTCCCTTTCTCCTTCCGGAATAGAAAGGATCCTCTGATCTACAGCCTTCCAGATCAGGGACGGATTCTCACGGAACCCGGCCTTTTCTTCTTCAGAAAAGCTTTCTTCCACAGCTTCTCTGTATCTCATCAGCACCTCGTCGTCAATTCTGGGATTCAGAACCCAGGATACAAACAAAGACTGCTCTGTATCTTCTTCATAGGGAAGAGCGTACTGCAGATGCTCCTCCAGAATATCCGCCCGGAGATCTGTCCTGTCCTTTTCTGTGAGAGTCTCCAGAAGCTCCTGGCGGAGAGTTCCGGCAGTATCCCCGTCCGGCACATCCTCCCCTGAAATTCCGCTGAGGAATTTTTCACATTCCGGATTCTCCCAGTTTTCTGTTTTGGCAGTTCTCTTAGCGGACGCTTTTTTCAGGCGGACGTCTCTCAGTGCTTTTTCCTCCGGCGTGATCACGGAAGGATTTACAGGAGTATCCACAGGAGCTGTCATATCCGTCTGGATCCAGGCTTCTTCCTGGATCCGGTTTTCCCCTGCCGTTATTGTATAGCGGGTCTTTGCTCTTGTATCGGCAAAAATACAATCCCACCAATCGCCGCATACGATCTGAACCGCCAGGCTTCCTCGGCCTGTGGTAAGTCTGCACAGACCGTTCTCATCCGTGATTCCTGAAGCAATGGGAGCGAATTCTGAATAATTCAGAACCTGGAAGAAAATCTCCGCCCCCTTTACAGGAGCTCCCTCCGTATCCAGCACCTCCACTGTGATCTCCTCGGTCTCCGCATATCTGGAAAGCTCGTTGAGCATAGTGACCATTCCTTCTTTTCCGATTTCTTCCTCACCGGAAGGAACCGTGTCGAACCATCTGGAATGAACCATCATCGCTCTGGAAGCGGCGTTGGTAAACCATCCGTTATTCAGAAGCAGCGGCTCACAGGCCCCGAGAAAATACCAGGAACCATCATGCCAGATTTCCACCCAGGCATGATTGTCGTCGCAGTGGGACCATTTCGGCGCGTAAACCTGTCTGGCGGGAATTCCCACGCTCCTCATAGCGTTCACTGTAAATACGGATTCCTCTCCGCATCGCCCGTTTCCTCTTCTGTACACGGCAAGAGCGGACAGGGTTCTGTCGTCCGTGCAATGGTAGGTGGCTTCCTGGGCGCACCAGTAGTTGATTTCAATGGCGCAGGCCTTTCTGTCTCCCTCTTCCAGTATTCCGGCTTCCCCGTTTTCCTTTATAAAACTGCTGATCTCAGACCGGAACAGCTTCCTGCAGGGAGCGATCTCCTCCTCGTTGACTCTGTGATAAAGCACATAATTCAAAAAAAGAAGCTCCGGCAGATTTCTTACGGCCTCATACTCCTTCCAGAGACTTACTCCGTTTCCGGCATAATCGAGGTAAGTCTCAAAGGAATAATTTCCTATGTCGCTGAAGGGCATCGTCATATACAGATATTTCATTGCCAGGGCGGTATCCACGTCCAGGCTTTCGATTTTTCCGCTGATCTCTTTCAACAGATCCGGAAACTTTTCAGCCGTTTTTTTATATCCCTCTATGATCCGTTCCCTGTTTTCTTTCAGAAATTCTCCCATATTTTACTCTCCCTGAAGTTTTTCCAGAACCTGTCTGGCCCTGCGGACAGCTTCCTCGTCTGTCCTCCAGATTTCATACTCGCTGATAGACGGAAGGCCCATATTCACACCCTCCTTACGGTAGGTCATGGAGCTGTCCAGAGTTACTTTTCCGGACATGTGATATGCTCTCGCGTGTGTTTTCGGATATACCTCCGCAATTACGTCCGCGTTTACTCCGCTTCCCACCTGGATCACGATTCTTCCTTCACTTTTCTTCACAAGCTCTCTCAGAAGATCCGTTCCAAGGGTGCATACATTTTTCTGCCCGGAGGTAAGTATGGTATCAATTCCAAGAGAGACCGCCTGTTCCATGGTCTCGTAAGGGTCCGCGCAGACGTCGAAGGCCCTGTGCAGAGTTACGGACATATCTCCCGCTTCCTCCATGAGAATCTTCATCTGTTCCATATTCAGCGTGCCGTCAGGATTAAGGTTTCCGATCACGACCCCCTCTGCTCCCAGACGGCGGTATTCCCTGACAGCCTCTCTGATCAGAATAAATTCTTCGTCCGTATAACAGAAATCCCCGAATCTCGGACGAATGAGGGCGTGGATCCGAATATCCGAAAGTCTGCGTATTTCTTTAAAAAGCCAGGGATTCGGCGTTGTTCCGCCGATCACAAGACTTCCGCACAATTCCAGACGGGTAGCGCCTCCTCTGACTGCGGCCATAGCGGATTCCACAGAATCCACGCAGGCCTCTAATATAAAGTTATCCATCTCTTTTCCTTTCTCGCTCTGAAAATACTGTCATTCTTTACACAGAAAACGGTAAATGGAGGACACGCCGGCTCCTGTAGCTCCGACAGACTGGAAGGCGAAAACAGGATCGTTCACCCATGCCGTTCCCGCGATATCGAGATGTATCCAGGGCCTCTTTTCCGCGAATTCCCGGATAAACAGTCCGGCGGTAACAGTGCCGCAGCCGCCGCTGCTCATATTCCGCACGTCCGCGATCCTGCTCTCGATCATTTTTTCGTGCTCCTCATAAAAAGGAATTCTCCAGTATCTCTCTCCGGCGCAGGTATAGCCCTCCCGGAAGCGCCGGAACAGCTCGTCGCAGTCGCAGACCACGCCGGCCACTGTAAATCCGAACATATTGACCACCGCTCCTGTCAGGGTGGCAATATCCAGGATCTCGGAAGCCCCTTCTTCCCGAACCGCATAGGACACAGCGTCCGCCAGGATCAGTCTTCCTTCCGCGTCTGTATTCGCGATCTCGATGGTTTTTCCTGAATAGGATCCGATCACATCTCCCGGAAGAAGGCTGCCCTTGGAAATACGGTTTTCACACATGGGGATGACCGCTGTAACATTCACTCCGGCATGATTTTTCGCCAGGGCATAAACAGCTCCGGCCACTGCGGCTCCTCCCGCCATGTCCCCCTTGATCCCCAGCATGGAATCTCCGGGCTTCAGACAGTAGCCTCCGGTATCACAGGTGACTCCTTTTCCTACGAGAGCAGTGATCTTTTCACTTTCCGGTTTTCCTCTGTACCGCAGAACGGTAAGACAGGGAGGAAATTCACTGCTGTCTCCCACTCCCAGAAGAGCTTCAAAGCCCTTTTCCTTCAGCTTATCCCTGTCCAGAACCTCCGCTTCTATCTCCGTATCCTTTACAAATTCCAGAATCTCCGCCGCAAAATCAGAGGGACGCAGATGATTGCCCGGAAGGTTCACCATATCTCTGGCAAAGCAGATTCCATGAGTGATCACCAGAGTTTCCTGAACGATCTTTTCCGCTTCCTGAAAATGTTCTTCGGGAACGCCGCAGAGTTCTATGATATATTCTCTGTCAGCTTCTTTTTTAAATTGTTTCTGCCGGTATGTACCAAGAACGGCGCCCTCCGTTACATGACTTAAGGCTGCAACGCCGTACTCCTCCACAATACCGGAAACATCCAGTGAAAATTCACAGATCTTGGCGTCAAGAAAGGCTTTTGCCGCAGCCGCCCCCATTTCCTTTAAATGGATTTTTTCTCTTCCCGGCTTTCCGGTTCCCACAAGCAGAAGAATTCTGTCGTCTTCCCGTGGCATTACTGCCGTCTGAAGATATTCTCCCTGAAAAACTGTTCTTGCCGCGCCGGACAGATGATTGAGCTCCGGCGCCGATTCCCCAATGAATTTTGCCTCTGCTTTTTTACTGCAATTATGAACTAAGTTTACCATTCTGTGCCTCCATTACAGTTCTCCGTCAGATAAGCTTTACTCCGGACGCCTCCAGTGTGCTGACGATGGTGCTGTCCGGATATTCGTCCGTTATGATCCCGCTGATATCGTCAAAATGAGCGAACTTATAAGAATCATTAAAATAAAATTTTTCTTTTTCCATTACAACATATTTGTGCCTGCTGCTCTGGACGACGGATCTTTTCGTCAGTCCGTCCTCAACTCCCAGGGTCGTTACCGAAAGATCCACCATATCCACCCCGCAGCTTCCCAGAAACGCTCTGTCAAAGCTGTACTGCTTGATCACCTCTATGGTAGCCGCGCCCATAAAACCATTCACTGTCTGATACATGATCCCTCCGGTTCCGATCACAGAGATCAGCGGATTCTTCACCAGTATCTGAAGAATATCGATCATGTTGCTTACAACTACGACTCTCATTCTGGATTCAGCCAAAAGCTTAGCCAGCTCAATATTCGTGGTGGAAATATCCAGAAAGATCGTCTCGTTGCTTTTGATCAGGCCCAGGGCCTTCTCCGCGATGATTTTCTTTTTATCCAGATGGTAGTTGCGCCTGTCGATCACATCCCTCTCAAGAGGATAATCCTGAGAAAGAATAGCTCCTCCATAGGTACGCTTCAGTCTCCCGGCATTTTCCAGAGCTTTCAGATCTTTTCGGATACAGTCCTCCGACACCTGAAACTGCTCGCTGAGCTCTTTTACCTTTACTTTTCCCTTTTGCTGCAGGCACTGCTCAATAGCAACATGCCTTTCTTCTGTAAACATAGGTACCTCCTTTATATTCCCAGAGGACATCTTTTATACGCAGCCGTTCAGCCAGCCGGACGGCTGCTTTTATTCTTCTGTCAAAATCACATCTAGTACTGTGTCTGTCTGGTCAGGCAATACCGGATCTTCTCCAAGATCAGCAAATACAATATCCGGGTAATCGCTGTGCACCCAGCTTGTAGATACCGGCGCCTCCGCTCCTGTGGCAAGATAGCGGATCCCTTTCAGGCGGTCCTTCGGCACTCCAAGAAGGGGAACCGGCCCGATGGTATTTTCAAAAAGATGAAAATATAAATGATTTCCTTTTCCGGTCACACGCCCGTAATCCGGCTTGGGAATCCGGGTTTTTCCGCATCCATAAATACTTTCGCCGTTTTTCTTCATCCATTTTCCGATTTCCTTCAGGATCTCCATGGATTCCTCCGGTATCACGCCTCTTGCGTCCGGCCCTACGTTCAGGATCATATTTCCGCCTTTTGATACGCACTCCACCAGCTTCTTGATAAGCATGGAAGCCGGTTTAAAAAAGTGATCCGTCACACAATAGCCCCAGTGATTATTCATAGTCACACAGGATTCCCACGCGATATCGTTTCCTTCCACATCCTGTATACCGTTTGGCGGGATCATTTTTTCAGGAGTTACGAAATCCCCGTGATAAGGAGTGGGACGGCATTCCGCAAGAGAACCGTACCCTTCGCCGCTGCATTCCAGACGGTTGTCAATGATCACATCCGGCTGAAGGGAGCGCACCATGCTCATAAGCTCCGTAGCCTTCCATTTCTCTCCCCTCATATCGTCATAGGAAAAATCAAACCATAAGAGATCCAGTTTTCCGTAGTTGGTGCATATTTCGCGGATCTGATTATGCATATAGGTAAGATAATTATCAAAATTACGCCCGTCATTCTTATATGCAGGATTATTCCTCATAGGATGATGTCTGTCTCCATAATGGGGATAGTCGTCATGATACCAGTCGATCAACGTGAAATAAAGGCCTACCTTTAATCCTTCCTCCCGTACTGCCTCCACAAAATCTTTTACAATGTCGCGCCCTAATTTTGTGTTTGTAGATTTGAATTCTGTATACTGGCTGTCGAAAAGACAGAATCCGTCATGATGCTTTGCCGTCAAAACCACATATTTCATACCTGCTTCTTTCGCGGCGCGGGCCCAGGCCTTCGGATCATAGTCTGAGGGATCAAACTCCTCAAAATATTTCATATAATCCTCTTTTGTGATCTCTTCTGTGCTTCTCAGCCATTCTTCTCTGGCGGCGATGGAATAGAGTCCCCAATGGATAAACATACCGAACCGGGCGTCAAGATACCATTCCATTCTCCTGTTGTAAGTCTCTCTGTCAAACGTATACATAATGTGTCTCCTGTTTCATGGTTATATCAAAAAATACCCGATTTATATCGTGTTCTCACTGAGATCAGGGTAATGACATTTCACAACGTGTCCCGGGGTTACCTCAACCGGCTCCGGACGCTGGCTTCTGCACTTCTCGGTACAGTGCGGGCAGCGCGTATGGAACAGACATCCGCTGGGCGGATTGCTGGGGCTGGGAAGGTCTCCCTGAAGGATGATGCGCTTTGATTTCTGCTCCGGATCCGGAATCGGAACCGCCGAAAGAAGCGCTCTTGTATAGGGATGCTTCGGATGAGCATAAAGCTCCTTTTTGTCCGCCGTCTCCACGATCGTTCCCAGATACATAACCCCGATCCTGTCGGAGATCATTTCCACAACGCTAAGGTCATGAGAAATGAAAAGGTATGTCAGATTGTATTCTTCCTGCAGTCTCTGCAGAAGATTCAATACCTGGGCCTGAATGGAAACATCCAGGGCGGATACAGGCTCGTCCGCGATGATCAGCTTGGGATTCACCGTAAGAGCTCTCGCGATGCCGATACGCTGTCTCTGGCCGCCGGAGAATTCATGAGGATAACGTTCTCCGTGAGAGGGGCTTAAACCTACGACCTGAAGAAGCTCGTGTACCTTTTTCAGTCTTTCCCCTGCCGTCATGTTCGTATGGATCAGAAGAGGCTCCCCGATCAGATCCTGTACCTTCATTCTAGGATTCAGGGAGCCGTAAGGATCCTGGAATACCATCTGGATATCTGACCTTAAAGGCCGCATTTCATTCTGAGATATTTTTGATATTTCTTTTCCGTCAAACCATATTTCTCCGGTATCAGGAGTGATCAGATGATCGATCAGCTTTCCGGTTGTTGATTTTCCGCATCCGGATTCTCCTACCAGAGAAAAGGTCTCTCCGGTCATAATATCGAAGGATACGTCGTTTACCGCATGAACGAATTTTTTCTTAGAAAACATCCCCTTACTCGCGGCGAATGTTTTTGAAATATTTTTTACTGATACAAGTTTTTCGCCCATAGCTTTTACGCCTCCTTTCCAATTTTATTGGTATGATGACATCTGCACCGGCGGCTTCCCGAAACCTGAAGCTCCGGCTCCTGCTCGCGGCAGATATCCGTCGCGTATTTACATCTCGGGGCAAATTTGCAGCCCTTCGGCATTACTGAAAGATCCGGAACGCTTCCCGGAATTGACGGCAGTGAGCTCACTCCGCTTCCCAGCTTCGGCACGGATGCGATAAGGCCCTGTGTATACGGATGCTTGGGATCCGCAAAAAGCTCCTCCACGGAGGCCTCCTCCACGATCCTTCCCGCGTACATAACCACCACCCGGCTGCACATTTCAGCGACAACGCCAAGGTCATGAGTGATCATAAGGATTCCTGTGTTTTTCTTCTCCCTGATGTCCTCCATCAATTCAAGGATCTGGGCCTGGATCGTTACGTCCAGAGCCGTGGTCGGCTCATCCGCGATGAGAAGCTCCGGCTCGCAGGACATGGCCATAGCGATCATCACACGCTGGCACATACCGCCGGAAAGCTGGTGAGGATAGCTTCTCAGAGTCATTTCCGGCTCAGGGATACCTACGGATTTCAGTACGTCCACAGCCCTCTGGTGAGCCTGTTCCTTTGAAAAATCGTTATGAAGAAGGATGGCTTCCGTAAGCTGCTTTTCAATTTTCATACATGGATTCAGGGAATTCATAGGCTCCTGGAAGATCATGGCCACTTCACGGCCCCTGACCTTTCTCATTCCCTTTTTATCCTCTTTTAAAAGATCATGTCCGTTGAGGATCACTTCTCCGTTGGAAATTTTACTGTTTCTGGCCAGAAGGCGCATCACTGACAGAGAAGTTACCGACTTGCCGCATCCTGACTCTCCAACAAGTCCCAGGATCTCTCCTTTATTGATCGAGAAGGAAACATTATTTACGGCCGTAACCCATGTTTTATCTCTTTTAAACTCTGTGCGGAGATTTTTTACTTCCAATAATTTTTCTGACATGGCTTTTCCCTCCCTAGTTCATCTTCGGATCCAGAGTATCCCTCAAACCGTCTCCCAAAAGGTTGAAAGCGAGAACGGTAAGGAAAATCAGGATACCGGGAAACAGTACCATATGAGGCGCTGTGTTCAGGTAGTTACGTCCGGAGGAAAGCATGGCTCCCCAGTCAGGCTCCGTAACGTTTGCTCCGAATCCCAGAAAGCTCAGCGAGGAAGCCGCCAGGATCGCGGTACCGATACGCATGGTAAAGTTTACGATCATGGACTGGATAGTTCCCGGGAAAACATGGACAAACAGGATCCGGCTGTTCTTACATCCCAGAGAACGGGCCACCTCCACATAGAGCGACTGCTTTACAGAGATGGTTGCGCTTCGTATGATCCTGGCGAAGGACGGTACGGTAAATACGGCAACCGCGATCATAACGTTGATCATACCCGGTCCGATGATCGCGACAACGGCGATAGCAAGAAGGATATCAGGAAACGCGAAAAGCACATCGCAGCATCTCATGATCAGAGAATCAATGAATCCTCCGTAAAAGCCCGCGATCAGACCCAGAATAACCCCCCCAGCGGTACCTACGATGGTAGCGATCAGCGCGCAGGAAAGCGAAAGCCTTCCGCCTACCATCAGACGGCTGAATACGTCCTGTCCGAACTCGTCCGTTCCCCAGATATGCGTGGAGCTGGGCCCCTGAAGCAGACTTGTATAATCCGGCTGGTCCGGCGCGTAGGGAACTACGAAGGGAGCAATTACAGCCATTAAAATAATAAAGATAATAAAAACAAGTGAGATCACTGCTGTTTTACGTTTCAGAAATTTTTTTATAAATTCCTTCGTTTTACTCTTCGCCTTTGGAAGCTCTTCAGCAGCAGCAAATTTATTTTTGTCTGTATTCATATTTGTCTGTGCCATCTTCTCTCCTCCTAATCATAACGTACTTTCGGGTTGATCACGCCATAGAGTACATCCACAATCAGATTGATAAAAATATACTCTGCCGCGAAGAACAAAAGCAATGCCTGCACTACCTTATAATCACGGAAATTGATGGAGTCTACCAGAAGACGTCCAAGTCCCGGAATGGAGAATACGGTTTCCGCCATTACAGAACCGGAAAGAAGACCGCCGATCTGAAGACCTGCAACTGTGACAATCTCGATCAGAGAATTTTTAAAAGCATGGCGCATAACCACGAGAGATTCTGTAAGTCCCTTGGCTCTGGCTGTACGCACATAATCCTCCCTCATGGTCTCAAGCATGGAGGAACGGGTGAAACGCGCCAGGATCGCCATGATTCCCGCTCCCATAGTAAGCGAGGGAAGAATATAGCTCTGCCAGGAATCAAGCCCTCCTGTAGGCAGCCAGTTCAGAGCTACCGAAAATCCCTGGATCAATTCCAGACCCAGCCAGAAGCTTGGTACGGAAATACCGGAAATAGCGATGATCATACCTACATAGTCCAGGATCCTGCCATGGAATACGGCGGAAATGATGCCAAGAGCCACACCGATGATCGTAGCCCAGATCATGGCGGAAACAGTCAGCATGATCGTCGGCTTCATTCTGGGAGCGATGGTCTCCACAACAGATTTTCCGTTTCTGATGGAATTGCCAAGATCACCTGTGACAAGGCCCTTCATATACTGACCGTACTGCTTCAGCAGCGGCTGATCCAGTCCAAGCTGCTGTCTTACAACCTCAACCTCTTCTTTTGTGGAATCCTGACCCGCGATCAATTTGGCCGGATCGCCGGGGATCATATGTATGAACATAAATACCAGAAATGAAATTACCAGCAAAAGAGGAATAGCGCTGAGTAAACGCTTAATAAAATACCGACCCATTCTTTTACCTCCCTGTAAACATATCAGTTCAGCCCGCGCCATTCGTAAAACCGCACTGCGTGCTTACTGTGGCTGACGCCACTGTTTTACTCATAAACGGGCGCTCAGCTCATACAGATGTCCGCTCACAAAAACATGCAGGCATGTTTTATGCTTCCCGGCCTCTGTATGGCTGAACTGATACCTATAAACTGTAAAAACTGCCGTCCGCTCATCTGTGAATGGTTCACAGACGGCTGAACGGCAGTTATGATTCAGAACTTCATTGTCCTGTTGTGAATGCTGCGGCGCCTGTCGCCCCAGTTTTTATTCTGTTATTTTACTTCTCATCACTCCCGCGGGAATTACTGAGCAAGTACCGCGTTCGCAAAGTTAAACGCGCCGTCCGGAGCAACGTAAGCGCCGGAGAGATAAGACTTGGTAGAATACAGAAGCTGATCGTTTCCAAGGAACAGCCACGGGCACTCTTCCCACGCGATAGCCTGAGCCTGTCCGTAAATCTCCGCCTGCTCCGCTTCGTCCGCAGTAGCAAGACCCTCATCCAGGAGACTGTCAAATTCTGAATTATTAAAGTATGCTGTGTTGGCGCTGGTAGGCGGACACATAGTGCTGTAAAGCAGGGAACGGAGAGAACCGTCCATGGTGAAATCAGATGCGGACCAGTTTACATACCACATATTGATCTCAGCTTCCTCTTTGTCTACATAGATCTTATCGCTGACGGTAGCTGGCTCCATAGGAACAACCTCTACTTCAATGCCGATCTGCGCGAGCTGCTGTGAAACAAAGGTCATACCCTTGATTTCCTGAGTAGAATTGTCGCCCCACAGTGTAAGCTTGAATCCATCCTCATATCCTGCTTCCTTCATCAGCTCTTTTGCTTTTTCTACATCATAGGTATAAGCTTCCTGCTCCTGATATCCGTTGATGATGGACGGAACTACAGAAGTAGCGGGCTTGCCGTTTCCGGCATACATAACCTGGATATAAGCGTCCTTATCAATGGCGTAGTTCATAGCCTGACGAACCTTAACGTCGGAAAGCTCCGGAAGATCCATATTCAGAGTTACATATCTCATGATATTGGAATCCGCGGTCATAACGTTGATATCGTCGTTGCTCTTGATCGCTTCGATCTGGTCTGCGGGCATCGGATAAACCATATCTGCCTCGCCTGTCTGAAGCATCGCTGTACGGGAACCTGCCTCCGGCACTTCCTTGATCGTAACAGTGTCTACGGAAGCCTTTTCTCCCCAGTAATCCTCATTGCGTTCGAAAGAGGTGTGATCTCCCTCTTCCCATTCTGTACAGATGAAGGGGCCGGTTCCTACCGGATGGTTCATAACGTCGTTGCCGTACTCCTCAAGAGCGGCCGGGCTGATGATACAGAACTGAGTCATGCGGTTGATAAACGGAGACCATGCGTTCGCAAGCTTAAATACTACGGTATAGTCGTCCGGACATTCCACGCTCTCTACACGGGGAGTCTCAGTTCCGTCTTCTGCTGTAACTACAAAGTTTCTTCTCTGGCGGAGATTATTATCCGCGTCAAGAACACGGTCATAGTTTGCCTTAACAGCTTCCGCGTTAAAATCTGTTCCGTCATGGAATTTCACGCCTTCACGAAGGTGGAAGGTATATGTAAGAGAATCGTCGGAAACCTCCCAGGATTCCGCGAGCTGACCCTCAAGCTCCCTGTCCTCGTTGAAATATACAAGCATCTCATAGCATCCGCGTGTTGCGGAGATAGCGCTTGTATCCGGAATGTTGGCCGGATCCATGGAGCTTACGCTTCCCTCGATAGCGATCACCAGATCATTGTCCGGCGCTTTCGCCTCTGTGTTGGTAGCCTTCACTGCATAGCCGTCTTCTGCCTCTGCAGCAAACGCGGTTGTGCCCATAGACAGCGTCATTGCGCCTGCCAGAAGGGCTGCGAGAACTTTTTTGCGATTTTTCATAAATCTCTCTCCTTTTCCGTGTTTTATTTGTTTACTTGTTACAAATTCTTTTGAGATTAAGGGTACAAAAAAAGTATTTCTTATTTTTTGCATTTTTGCAGTGTATAGTTAGAAATTAATTAAATAACATGCCCCTTTGCATACTCATAAAAAACACTTAATCTGATTTTGTTGGAATAAGTATATCAATTTTCGCTATATATGTCAATCATTTTTTATTATTTTTTAGTACTTTTTATTGTTTTATCGTATTTTATCTTGTTTCTTATGTAAAATAAGACAGAATCTCACTTTGATCGTTTCATATCATGGCATTATGATATAAAAACAGCGCCGGTATGTACAGGATCCCTTCATCCTGCGTTTACCGGCGCTGTCATTTCTTAAACCTTAAATCGGTAGCCCACGCCCCAGATCGTCTCAATATACTGAGGCTTCGCTGTATTAAATTCTATTTTTTCTCTGATTTTCTTGATGTGGACGGTAACCGTAGCGATATCTCCAACAGATTCCATCGCCCAGATTTCCCGGAAAAGCTCGTCCTTGGTAAAAACACGGTTGGGATTTTCCGCAAGGAAGGTAAGAAGATCAAATTCTTTTGTGGTAAGAGTCTTTTCTTCTCCGTTCACCCACACTCTTCTCGCCGTCTTGTCAATCTTAATGCCTCTGATCTCAATGATGTCATTCTTCGCGGCGCTTGACCCTACAAGACGATTATATCTGTCCATATGTGCCTTCACCCGCGCCACAAGCTCGCTGGGACTGAAGGGCTTCGTCATGTAATCATCCGCCCCAAGACCCAGACCGCGGATCTTGTCGATATCGTCTTTTTTGGCGGACACCATGATGATCGGCGTATTTTTTTCCTGACGGATCTGCCTGCAGATATCAAACCCGTCTACCTCCGGAAGCATCAGATCCAGAATGATCAGGTCGTATTCTTCATTCATCGCCTTATGAAGCCCCGTATCTCCTCTGTTCGCGATCTCCACCTGGAATCCGGAGAGCTCCAGATAATCCTTTTCCAGATCCGCGATCGCTTCCTCATCCTCTATAATCAGTATTTTACTCATCACATTGGTACCTCCTGATATTTTCTCAAAACAAAATACATAATCGTGCCGATCCCCTCACGGCTGGTAGCCCATACCTTCCCGCCGTGATCCTCCAGGATCTTGCGGACAATAGAAAGGCCGATACCGCTGCCTCCTTTTGAGGAATTACGGGATACGTCGGTTCTGTAAAACCGGTCAAAAATATTTGGAAGATCCTTCGCCGCGATCCCCTTTCCGTTGTCTTCAATCTCTACCTGAATAAAATCCCCCACATCCTTCACACGGATCTGTATGACTCCTTTTGCTTTGTCCATGTATTTGATCGCGTTGCTGACAATATTGTAGATGACTCTCCGGATCTGTTCTCCATCGGCGATCACGAGGACGTCCTTGTCCACATAGTTGGCGTAATAAAGCTGGATCCCTCTTGTCTCCAGCTCAAGTCCCACTTCCTCCGCGCAGTCGGCAAAATAATCGTCCACATTTAATTTACTGAATACATATGGGATTCTGTTGGTATCAATTTTTGAATAGAAGGTAAGCTCATTGATCAGATGATCCATTTCATTCGTTTTATTATAAATAATCCTGACATAACGGTCCATCTTTTCAGGGGTATCCGCCACTCCGTCCATGATTCCCTCCACATAGCCCTTTACGGCGGTAATGGGGGTTTTCAGATCGTGAGAAATGTTGCTGATCAGTTCTTTATTTTCCTTGTCGAGAACCAGCTTTTCTTCTGCCGATTCCTTCAGACGCCTGCGCATTTCCTCAAAATCCCTGCACAGCTCTGAAAATTCATCATCCCCCTCCACTTCCAGCACAAAATCAAGATTGCCTTCTTTTATATTCTGGGTGGCTCTTCTTAATTTTAAAAGGGGAGCCGCAATGCTTCTGTAAATCCAGAGACCTACGGATACGCTGGTAAAAACCAGGATCACAAGAGCCGTCACAAAAAGATCCTTCGTCATGATCTGGAAGCTTACCTCCCCGGAAGAGGAATCCGCTATGGAAATGTCATATGTTTTACTCTCTTCAATCTGGGTTTTTTCAGAATTCCTTATCTGTGACTCCCGAAAGCCATATAAGGTGGCCGCCAGCAAAAGAAGCGGCATAAGAATCACCATCAGGAATCCTACCAAAATCCTGGTCCGCAGCTTCATGAAATATCCTCTTTTCTCATTCTGATAATCAAGGTTGGGATCATTGTTGTATCATAGGAAAATCAATACTTTCATACATTAACGCAACAAGTTGTTTCTAATGATACAAAAAAAACGCACAGACGGAATATATCGTCCGTCTATGCGTTTATTATAACATACCCTCAGATTCCTATGTCTAAATTTTCTATTAAATCATGAAAAATTCTTCGGAACCCTCTGATATTTTTCCAAATATTACAGATATTTTTTCAGTGTGTCTACTTTATCAAGATGCTCCCAGGGAAGATCCACATCTGTACGTCCGAAATGTCCGTAAGCAGCCGTCTGTTTGTAGATCGGCCTTCTCAGATCCAGCATACGGATGATTCCCGCCGGACGGAGATCAAAGTTTTCACGGATAATTTCCACAAGCCTTGTATCAGAAAGCTTTCCTGTTCCAAATGTTTCAACGTTGATAGATGTAGGCTGCGCGACGCCGATGGCATAGGAAAGCTGGATCTCACACTTGTCGGCAAGACCTGCCGCGACGATATTTTTCGCAACATAACGGGCCGCGTAGGCTGCGGAACGGTCTACCTTGGTGCAGTCCTTGCCGGAAAAAGCTCCGCCGCCGTGACGTCCGTATCCGCCGTAGCTGTCAACGATAATCTTTCTTCCGGTAAGCCCGCTGTCCCCGTGAGGTCCTCCGATCACAAAACGTCCTGTAGGATTGATAAAATATTTTGTATTTTCATCTACCATATCCGCGGGGATCACAGCATCCAGCACATATTTTTTGATATCCTCATGGATCTGCTCCTGGGTAACGTCGGGATCATGCTGGGTAGAGCATACCACCGCGTCAATACGGAAGGGCTTTCCCTCTTCATTATATTCCACTGTTACCTGCGTCTTTCCGTCCGGCCTTAAATATTTCAGAGTTCCGTTCTTGCGGACCTCTGTAAGCCGGCGGGCAAGCTTATGAGCCATATTGATGGCATAGGGCATATATTCCTCTGTCTCATTGGAAGCAAATCCGAACTGGATTCCCTGGTCTCCCGCTCCAATGGCGTCAATCTCGTCCTCGCCCATCTTCGCCTCCAGAGCCTTGTCCACTCCGAGAGCAATATCCGCTGACTGTTCGTCAATGGCAGTGATCACGCCGCAGGTATCTGCGTCGAAGCCGTACTTTCCGCGGGTATATCCGATCTCACGGACAGTATCTCTTACAATTTTCTGAATATCCGCGTATCCCTTTGAGGTAATCTCTCCCATTACCAGAACAAGACCCGTGGTGATGGATGTCTCGCAGGCAACCCGGCTCATAGGATCCTGCTCCATAAGAGCGTCAAGAACAGCGTCGGAAATAGCGTCGCAGATTTTATCCGGATGGCCTTCCGTAACAGATTCTGATGTAAATAAAATTTTCTCCATGTTCTTCTCCTTTTCTTTCTGTAATCCATTCATATGTAAAAAAACAGCCCGAATAATCGGACTGTCTGAATATCTCTTTCAATCAGTCCTCTTATTGTTCGATCACTCGCTCAGGTTGGCACCTTCCTCACCGGAGGGGTTGCCGTGGCTTCACAGATCCTTTGTATCTCCACCACTCTGAATAAAAGGCTGTTTCTATTAAATTACTGCAAAACATACAATATACTTATTTTGTATAATTGTCAAGCATATCTTTGATAAAACTTATCATCCCACACGAAGACGGAATTTCTGGATTTCCTTTTCACTGGAAACCTTTTCTATTTCCGCTCCCAGGCTTCTCAGCTTTTCTTCAAAATTCTCATATCCTCTCTGGATATAAACAATATCGTCCACTACCGTGACGCCCTCTGCCGCAAGTCCCGCGATCACAAGGGCTGCTCCCGCCCGGAGATCCGGTGCGCTGACTCTTGCGCCGGTAAGCTTTCTCACGCCGTCAATGATAGCGGAATTGCCTTCAACTTTAATATTCGCTCCCATTCTGGAAAGCTCGTCCGCATATTTGAAGCGGTTTTCAAAAATACTCTCAGTCACAATGCTTGTTCCCTCCGCGAGAGCAAGAGTTACCGCGATCTGAGGCTGCATATCTGTCGGATACCCGGGATAAGGAAGCGTTTTTACATGAGTTCTGTGAAGTCTCTTGCCTGCGCGCACCCGCACGGCATCGTCAAATTCCTCCACCTCACAGCCGATTTCTTCCAGCTTGGCGGTGGTTGCCTCCAGATGCTTGGGGATGACGTTTTTGACTGTTACGTCTCCGCCTGTGGCCGCGGCCGCGAACATAAAGGTTCCCGCCTCGATCTGATCCGGGATAATGGGATATTCTGTACGATGGAGCTTCTCCACGCCTTTGATGCGGATCACATCCGTACCGGCGCCTTTGATATTCGCTCCCATACTGTTCAGGAAATTGGCAACGTCTACTACATGAGGCTCTCTGGCCGCATTTTCAATAATTGTGCGTCCCGGAGCCAGAGACGCCGCCATCATAATATTAATGGTCGCTCCTACAGAAACCACATCAAGGAAAATATGGCTTCCATGGAGATTCTCAGCTTCCGCTACAATCGCTCCGTGAAGGATATTTACAGACGCTCCAAGGGCGCGGAAGCCTTTCAGATGCTGGTCTATAGGCCTGCTTCCGATATTGCATCCTCCCGGAAGAGGAACCTCCGCATGTTTATATTTGCCAAGCAGAGCTCCCAGAAGATAATAGGACGCACGTATCTTCTTAATATATTCATAGTCAACACTGATGTCTGTGATCGTAGATCCGTTGATCTTAACGGTTGATCTGTCAATTCGCTCAACCTGAGCGCCAATACCGGCAATCGCTTCCAATAATACATTGATGTCTCTTACGTCGGGCAGGTTCTCAATTAATATGGTCTCATCCGTCATAATGGATGCGGAAAGGATCGCAAGGGCCGCATTCTTCGCGCCGCCGATCTCAACCTCTCCAACCAACGGATTGCCTCCTTTAATTACATACTGTTCCATAAAGCACCTCTATAATTATTTTTACTCCGTAAGCCGAAGCGTACGCCAGAAATAATTTATTGCTGTAATGGCTTTCCCTATAAAATGTTCAATTCCGTATTATAGCACATTTTTCCCATTTGTAAATAAAAAATTTCTCTCCTGCTTCCGCTCCCTGTTTCCTGCTGCAGTTTTTATTCTTTCTCCCCTAGTGTTTCCAAAACTGCCTGCAGACTTGCTTCCAAATCTTTCCCTTCTTCATCAATTACAATATCCGCGTATTTTTCATACAATTTAGCTCTCTCTTCATATAAATCCCTTAACGATTGTCCTTCCTTCAAAAGAACGCCTCGTCCTTTGAGATTTCCCAGACGGCGCGATAAAGACTTCAAAGATAATTTCAGATAAATAACCGTTCCCGCAGATTTCAGATGCCTCATGGCCTCATCACAGTAAACCACGCTTCCTCCTGTTGCGATCACCGTATTTTCTGCGTCTATGGAAGCATTAACACGATTTTCAATTTTCTGAAATCCATGATATCCTTCCTGATCTATAATCTCATGAAGCTTTCTTTTTTCCTGTTTCTGAATCAGGATATCGGAATCCAGGAACTGATAGCCCAGCACCTTTGCAAGAATGACTCCAATCGTACTTTTTCCCGCTCCGGGCATTCCTATCAATATAAGATTATTCATATAGCCTCCAATAGTAACAGTTTTACTGCCGTTCTACCAAATTTTATCATAAAACGCCGGATTCTGCAATCCTTTTGGGTTTTAACGCTTTTTTCCGGGTTTTTTTACTTTTTTTACACTGTAGCCAAAGGTGCCTAATTTTTTTCCGGTACCCAGATATTCCCCATGAGAATATACGATAGGCCTGGCCCTGTTCAGATCAAACCGGTTATTTTCATCCATATAGGCTTCATCTGCATGAACGGCAGCCACCTCTCCAAGAAACATATGATGAGATCCAAGCTCCAGGATATCTGTCACGCGACATTCAATAGATACGGGCGCTTCTCTGATCATAGGCGCGTTCACGATATCCGCCTTCTCTCTGGTGAGGCCGGTTTCTTTAAATTTATCTATATCCTTTCCGGATTTTACGCCGCAGTAATCCACAGCAAACGCCAGCTCCTCCGTGGTAAGGTTTATTACAAATTCTTTTGTCTCCCGGATCATATGATAGGAATAGCGCTCAGGACGGATGGACACAGAAACCATGGGCGGATTGGTGCAGACAGTACCCGCCCAGGCCACTGTAATGATATTATCTTTTCCCTTTCCATCTGAACAGCTTACCATAACCACCGGCAGCGGATACAGCATATTTCCAGGTTTCCAGCTCTGTTTCGACATTTTCTCCTCCAATCATACTATAACTCCGCATACAAAAATCTATTTATGCATAATCGGAGGACATCATCTGAGCGGCTTCCATTAACGCGGGAATCAACTGTTTCTTTCTGGATACCACTCCCTTCAGGTTAAAGGAATCATCCCCCGGTTCCATCTGAAAGGCGCTTTCCGCCATTTCCCGGCTTCCCTCTCCATAAAACAGAAGCTCTGTGGACCGGCTCATAATACTGGTAAGCATGAAATACACCCTTGTCACTCCATGACGCCCACATTCGCTGACCATAAACGGCTGAAGCTTCTTCTTGATCACCTTCAGCTCCTCCTCATCCATGGAGCTGATCTGTCCTACGCCGAAGGTAATATCGCCCTCCGCGATAAATTTCTTATAATCCTGGTAAAAGATCTCCTCCGGAGATTTATCCTTGAGATTGCTTCCCGCCCTGAACATTTCCTTTGCAAATTCTTCAATGGAAATATCCGCGATCAGAGCAAGAGCGCCCGCGGCCATTTTATCCTGGAGCGTGCAGGTAGGAGAACGGAACATCAGCGTATCGGAAATGATCGCGGCGCAGAGAAGCCCTGCGATCTTCTGAGGAATTTCAAGCTTCTGCTCCCCGTAAATCTGATACATGATCGTTCCCGTACAGCCTACAGGCTCGTTTCTGAAGCTGATCGGCTGCATAGTCTGCAGAGATCCCAGCTTATGATGGTCAATGATCTCCAGAATATCTGCCTTGTCAATATTATCAACCGCCTGGCTCTCTTCATTGTGATCTACCAGAACCACCTTTTTTCTGTGCATATCCAGAAAATTCCGCCTGGATATCGTACCCACGCATTTTCCTCTCTGATTGATCACAGGAAAGGCACGGTGACGGTGCTTGATCATGATCTCCTGGATATCGTCCGTATAATCCTCTGTATGGAAGGTTACAAGATTATCCGTCTTCATAATATACTTCACCGGTATACTCTGGTTGATCAGTCTGGAAATCGTGAAGGTATCGTGAGGCGAGGAGATTACCACAATATTTTTTTTATGGGCAAGCTTCAGCACGTTCTCTGTAATCTTGATCCCCATTCCAACAATGATACAGCTTACATTCTGTTCAATGGCCTGAAGATGATCCTCCTCCCGGTTGCCGAGAATGACCATATCATTTTCTTTTACATATTCCTTCAGCATACCAGGATCCGCGGTTCCCACAAGCACCTTGCCTTCCGCAAAATATCCATGCTCGTTTCCTTCTACTACTTCTCCGCACAGTGTCTCCGCGATTCTCCTGTACTGGGTTTTCGCCCTGGACAGCAGGTAGCTGTCCGTGGTGTCCATGTAGGTTTTCGCTATATCTCCAATGGTGATCAGTCCCTCAAGATATCCTTCCTTATCTCTGATGGGAAGGGACACGATGCTGTTCTGCTGCATGATATCCCAGGCATTTTTTAAGGACATGCTTTTATCCGCGTCAGGACTTTCCCTGATATCCATATCCTTTACCTGGGTACCTATATTGCTGAGATATCCCGGAGGCTGAATCCCAAAACGGTTCAGGACGTACTCCGTCTCTTCATTGATCTGTCCCGCCCTTTTGGGAACATATTTTTTGTTCTGAAAGGTTCTGTTTCTAATATCACAGTAAGCAATAGCTGAACAAATAGAATCCGTGTCAGGATTTTTATGTCCGATAACGAAGATTTTTTCCTGTTTTTTCATTCCTTCCCCTTTCTCATACTGAGATGCCGCGGTTTGCTCCGCGGGCATGAATCGGATTTCTCTCCTTGTGATCCTGATATAAAGGATCAGTTTAATTTAATATTCGCAAAAAGAGAACCAAGAGAAGTGGTGGCTTCCTGACCTGCGTCCGGAGCCTCGTAAATTTCCTCCTCTTCAATCTCTTTCGCCATCAGATCGGATGCCTCTTTCATGCTGAGGCTAAGTTTTCCTTCTTTTACAGCAGTTACCTTTACCTTTACTTTATCGCCCACCGCAAGCACCTCTGACGGCTTTTTAATTCTTTTTTCACAGATCTGAGAGATATGGACCAGACCGGAAAGCCCGTTTCCAAGGTTTACAAAAGCGCCGTACGGCTGAAGGCTTTCCACTACTCCCTCCGTCACCAGACCAACCTGTACGTTGGAAACCATTCTTTTACGCTCTTCCTCCGCTTTCTCCCTCAGAAGCTCCCTTGCGGAAAGGATCAGCTTTTTGCTTTCTTTGTCCATATCGATCACCTGAACCTGAAGCGGTTTATTCAGATATGCTTCCGTATCCTCCACATAATTCAGGGCAAGCTTTGACGCGGGGATAAAGCCTCTGACACCCTCCACATAAGCGATCACGCCCGCATTGGTGATTCCCTTTACTACTACGTCGAGAGCTTCTCCTGTTTCCTTATATTCCTTCAGCTTGTCCCAGGCAAGTACGTCCGCGGCCTCCACTCTGGAAAGAAGGATATTGCCGTTTCCGTCGTCCTTTCTGATCACAGTGGCGGATACCTCGTCTCCCGGGTGTACTTCCTCCTTCAGACTGAATCCCGGCTCTCTGCTGTAATCTTCAGCCGGAATGACTCCTTCTGCATAGTATTTCAGGTCCAGAACTACTTCTTTTTCGTCCACACTGATCACAGTCCCTGTAAGGATATCCCCTTCTTCTATTTTTTTCATGGATTCCTCAAGCTCTTTTTCATAATCTCTCATTGATTCTGTCATAATATGCGGCTCCTTTTATCTTTTAAATATATTATCAATTTTATCACATTTTACCAGATTTCCATTTTACTGACAACTGATACAACTCTTATAATCACCGGGAATTTTATGAGAATTTTAAGAAAGCGGAAAGAAAAGATAAACGATGCCGCGCCCTGGGTAAACTGCAGCGAACCCCATAAAACGAGGAGTGCCCCGGCAGTGGTTTACCGGGGCAATTATTATGAAAAAATTTATGTGTAATGAAGAACATTACATCGTCATAGCATCGTTCTTTCGAACTACAGATATCATAGCAATATTTTATGAATATATTATGAACAAAAAATGAACTTTTCGTGCATTTGCACAATTTTATCCTTCTAATATCATTTTTTTTATAAAAATACAACATGATGCATCAAGACGAATTTTATGTTTTTTGTACACTTTTTATAACAATATATAACTATTAATTTTAATTAAGGATATTTTTCACAACATCCACAAGTTTACCAAGAATTCCCTTCACATCCTCCTTGGTGATTCCCAGGCTTTCCAGCTTATCATATACTTTTGTTATCTGGCTTCTGAGCTGTTCTTCATCAATATTCATATCCTGGAACTGATGATACAGCTTTATCAGCGTGCTCTTCTCAGAATCGGAAAGAGATACTCCCAGGCTGGAAGCCGCGGTATCGAGAGCGCTTGAAATCTGATCATCCGTAACATCCACCTGTCCCAGTGTATCCTTCGCCGCAACGATCAGCTCCACAACAGTATCCGGATCAGAGAGAAGCTCGTCTACTCCGCTCTCGGAAAGAATATCAACAGCCTGACTTACCGCGGCGTCTGCTGAATCTGAAGCGTATGCCGCAGCCGGCGCTGTACAGGAAAGAACTCCCGCGAGGATCAACGCACTTAATTTCTTTATTTTCATTTTCTTTTACCTCCTGAATAAATATAACAAAATCAATATTTCCTTAGGTACGTCCCACATTATAACATATAAAAAAAATAATACTGTAAAATTTTTGTGAACAGTGCTTTTTTTATGTCTGCAGTTTTTACCAGTTTTCTGTAATTCATAAAACTTTTGATATTCGTTCACTTTTTTTTCATAAGTTAAACATGAAACTCTCATAATTTTCGGATATACTAACATCATAAAAATAATACAGCCAACATTATTTTTATAATTTTCTTTTTCATATGTTGATTACCTGCAAGGGTAATCAACTCTCCTTCCTTTTAAATTTAATAAATAGAAAGTAAAAAGCATCCGACCAGCCACCGGATGCTTTTTATCTGTCTTTCATATGTTCCCGGATCATCAGCTCACGGAAAATCCTGATCTTTCCGTCCCTGACGAAATCCGTCAGCCAATATCCGCAAGAGCGTTCGCAAGTGCCGCGAACTGCTCCAATGCGAGAGCCTCCCCTCTTATATTCTGCGAAAAACCACATTCCGCTATTGCCTGCTCCACCTGCTCTTTTGAATACGAAAGCTCCGGAGAATTTTTCAGACTGTTTACAAGAGTTTTTCTCCTTTGATTAAAGGATGCTCTGATCAGGCGGAACATCAGCTTTTCATTTTTTACCTGCACCGGCGGCTCCTCATATTTTCTGAGGCAGATCACCGCGCTTCCCACCTTTGGTCTCGGCATAAAACAATTAGGCGGTACATTTGCTACTATCTCCGGCCTGGCGTAATACTGAACCGCCAGAGACAACGCGCCATAGTCTTTTGATCCGGGGCCGGTCTGCATACGGTCCGCCACTTCCTTCTGGACCATCACCGTAACAGATTCCACAGGGACATGACTTTCAAACAGTCCCATAATAATGGGCGTTGTAATGTAGTAGGGAAGATTCGCCACAACCTTGATCGGCCTTCCCTGATTCTTTTCCATGGCAAGCTTCTGAATATCTGTTTTCAGAATATCTCCATGGATCACCGTCACATTGTTCCACTCTTTCAAAGTATCCTCCAGAATCGGAATAAGGGCGTTGTCTATTTCCACAGCCGCCACCTGACCCGCCGCTTCGGCAAGATACTGCGTCATCGTGCCGATTCCCGGACCAATCTCCAGCACAAAATCATCTTTTGTGATTTCGGAGGCCTTTATGATCTTTTCCAGAACATGGGTATCGATCAAAAAATTTTGACCAAACCTTTTCTGGAAAACAAATCCATACTTCTGAAGAACTTCAATGGTATTTTTCGGATTTCCAAGATAAGGTCTGGTCATAATTTCTACTTCCTTTATTCTGTTCTAGTTAAAATCTCTTTCATAGAGAACCACATATCCGTCCGGATTCGTTCTCTTTTTAGATATATTGCGTTTCAGTTTACGGATGCCTCCCTTTGATTTCGCGATGGCGTTGTCGATGATTTCCTTAACGGCGCCCACATTCATAGGCTGGTCATCCTTCTGATTGGTGCTGATCAGATTATAAAGAGTCAGCATCGCCATCTGGTCGATAGTATATCCGTTTTCTCTTGTATATACCTTAGCGAAATTTACAAGCTCGTCATTGGTAAACACCGGTATGTTGATGAGAGAAGTAAACTTGGACGTAAATTTCGGGAATCTTGCCATAAGCTTTCTCATGCCGATCTTTTCATCCTCAAGAATGACGATCATTCCGTCTGTCCTGAATTCCATCGCTTTATTCAACTGGTTTACAGTCTCTTTTTTCAGCCGGTTAGCATTCTCGATCACAAGAAATCCTCCAGACATCTTATGAACGATCTCCGCGATATTCTTACCATTGATCTGATCCGCGAATACATAGGCAACCTTGGATGCTTCCAGATTCAGCTCTTTACATATTGCGGGGATCAGCGCTGAAATCAGTCTCGTCTTTCCTGTCTCACGGCCGCCCATAACAATAATATTGCCTGACTTTGACGTTTTATCCGACGCCGCCGTCTGTACGTCACAGAGAGCTGAAAGAATCTGTTCTCTTAAGCCCGGAACCTTGGCAAGATATGTAAACAGCTTCTTCTCATAATCCGTAAGCTCTTTCTTTCTCGGAATAATTTCTATGCCTTCCTTCTCCGGATTCAGAGAATCCACAAACCTTTCCAGTTTTTCCTCTTCTGAAAGATTTCTTTCCGGCCTTCTCACCGGAGCTGCTTTTCTGACAGGTTTTCTCTCCTGCTCTTCCTCCGCGAATACCGTCTTTCTGTTTTTTGCCGGTTTCTTTATTGCGGCTGTATTCTGAGCGGCATATTTTCTCTCGGGTTTTTCAAGAGGCCTGCGGCTGACCACGGGAAGCTCGTCCAGTTCGTCGTCTTCTTCATAGTCGTCGATATTCTCAAATTCGTCCTCCTCGAAATCATCTGAGAACTCTTCTTCCGCCTCGTCTTCTTCCTCATATTCCTCAGGAAACTCGTCCTCGTCGTCCTGCTCGTCGTCGTAAAATTCCTCTTCCTCCGAATTCTCTTCCTCGCTGAATTCATCTCCGTAGACTTCATCATCCTCATAGAATTCGTCCTCATCCTGACCGTCGCCGTAGAAAATATCATCAGAGCTGTCGGAATCCTCGTACTCTTCATCGAAGTCTCCCTGGGGATCGTCATAATATCCTTCCGGGTTTTTGTCAGCGGAATGTTCTTTTTCAGTTTTTTTAGAAGCAGGGCCGTTCAGGAACTCTTCCTCCGCGCTGCGAAGATCCTCCTCGGTCATATAGTCTTCGTCATTTTCTGGAATCTCTTCTTTTTCTTCAACAGAAGCTTTTTCCTGCGTATCGTCTCCATCCGGAATTTCAATTCCCTGAGCAGTAGCCGCGGCCAGAATCGTATCTTCCAGATTAAAATTAAAATCACTGTCTG
>DSLMC04103__coassemble_399_pt1 | contig 40728 bp, 39 predicted proteins | sample DSLMC04103__metabat2_high_PE_018 | metagenome-assembled genome bin DSLMC04103 | reverse complement strand
AGACGAAGCTCGGCGCGCCCACAGATTTCGAGGTAACTGTGCGCAACCTGAAGATCTCCGCGGGAGCAGGCTTTATCGTAGCTCTTACCGGCGAGATCATGACCATGCCCGGACTTCCCAAGGTACCGGCCGCTGAGAAGATCGACGTGGACGAGACCGGAAAGATCACCGGATTATTCTAACCCATCCCCGCCCATTGCGGAATTCTGAAACGACATAAAAAAACTCCGGCCCTAAGGCGCCGGAGTTTTTTGCTGCATTTTTCTGTCTCCATTATTTTGTCAGCATTGCATCATTTCTCGAAAGAAGATAAACACAGTATTGATTCATGCTGATTCCTTCTCTCTTGGAATGTTCTGCAAGCATACGATGCAGACTGCGTGGAATCCGCAACTTAAACTGTCCCGAATAATCCTCCAGGCTATCCGGTTCCTGAATTTTGATTCCTTCCTCCAAAGCAGCTTCAATCCATGCTTTCTTCGCATCCGCAGCATTTGCAACCGCAGACTCAATTGTTTCTCCGCAAGTGATACAGCCTGGCAGATCTGGATAAGTAACCACGAATCCACCTTCATCCTTGTCTTCAACAATTTCCATGCGGTAGGGCATTGCCATATAATCATTCACTGTCTTCATCGTTGTTTTCCTCACTTTCTACAATCTGTTTCACCATCTCAACATAAACCCTCTTAATTGGTTCGTGTTTCGGTATCGTAATAGGCTGACATCCAGTTTTTCTAAATGTATAATGACTGCTCCCTCCTCGTGGAACATTCATTTCATATCCAAAACTTTCTAACACCTTACGCAATTCGTCGAATCTGAGATCTTTTGATAATGAACATATACGTGTTAGCAGTTTATCCCATTTTGACATCTTGAATACCTCCTAAATTTATTATATGTGGTATCGTATTTGGTGTCAATAATTTATTTGCAGCAACAGTCCAGCCATACAGTGTTCGGGAAGCATAAAACATGCTTGCGTGTTTTGCGAGCGGACATCTGTATAAGCTGAACTGCTACTATTTGTAATACATCTTACTTGATATGCTTCTGTTTATAATTTGTGTTGGCTTCAAACCGCAACAAAAAATCATCCACCCGCGGGTGGATGATTTTTTTGTGTATCTTTTTGCTTCTTTCAAGACAACGAGTTTTGCGAAAAACACGCTATCGGTATGTGCGTAATGACACTCTCTTTATTCTATTTCAATGATTTCCTTTTCATCACTCCACATCCTGGAGAGCCTCAAAATCCTCTTCTCCCGTGCGGACCTTTACAACTCTCGTCACATTATAAACAAAGATCTTTCCGTCTCCGATATGTCCGGTGTACAGAGCTTTCTTGGCCGCTTCGATAACCGCGTCTACAGGGATCTTACTTACGACCACTTCGACCTTGATCTTCGGAAGAAGACTGGCGTCCATTTCTACGCCTCGGTATTTTTCACTGGCTCCGTGCTGGATTCCGCAGCCCATTACCTGCGTCATGGTGATACCTGTCACCCCCAGCTTGTTCAGGCTGTTTTTCAGAGCGTCAAATCTGGAAAGACGGCAGATAATACTTACCTTGTGCATACCTGTATCGTATTCGCCGTCCACAATCGTGGATTTCACTACCTTCACAGCCGCGTCCATCTGACGGGCGGAGGCTTTGGAAACGTCCTCTTCTCCAAGATCTGTATTTTCGTTGACTTCCATATCCGGATTCGCTACATCGGAAATAGCGAAGCCTGCATATGCGGAAACAAGGCCGTGTTCATGAATATCAAGGCCGTCGATCTCAACTTCTGCCGGAACACGGAGACCAATGGTTTTATCGATCAATTTGAAAATAATAAACATCACGATAAGAACATAAGCCGATACTGATACGATTCCCAGAAGCTGAACGCCAAGCTGGGTAAATCCGCCTCCGTAGAAAAGTCCTACGCCGACGCCGTCTCCGCCGTTGCTGAACAGTCCCACTGCGATCGTTCCCCACATACCGTTTATCATATGAACTGATACCGCGCCTACAGGGTCGTCGATCTTCGCCACATTATCAAAAAATTCTACACCAACTACTACCAGCACACCCGCTACAGCGCCGATGAAAAACGCGCCCACAGGAGTCACACAGTCACAGCCCGCTGTAATAGCCACAAGACCTGCCAGAGCCGCGTTGAGCGTCATGGAAACGTCCGGCTTGCCGTAACGGACCCAGGTGAAGATCATTGCCACACAGGTAGCTACCGCGGCGGCAAGGTTTGTATTAAACATTACAAGAGAGGCAAGCACCATATCCGAGTCTGTACTCATTGCCACTGTAGAACCGCCGTTAAATCCAAACCAGCAGAACCAGAGGATAAATACGCCCAAAGCAACAGCAGTCATATTATGTCCCGGGATGGCCTTGGCTTTTCCGTCTTTTCCGTATTTTCCAATACGGGGCCCTAACATTGCCGCGCCCAGGCAGGCGATCAGTCCTCCTACCATGTGTACGCAGGTAGATCCTGCGAAATCATGGAAATTCAGAGAAGCCAGCCAGCCGCAGCCCCAGATCCAATGGCCGGAAATGGGATATACCACCAGGCTGATGGCCGCGCTGTAAACACAGTATGCCTTGAAGTTCGTTCTCTCCGCCATGGAGCCGGATACGATGGTAGCGGCTGTAGCGCAGAATACCGTCTGAAAGATGGCGTAGCACCAGGTTGGAAGTGTCCCAAAATCATAAGTACCACGGATCAGCGGATCCAGGCCGCCGACCAGCGGTCCGGCTCCAGCGAACATCAGGCCGAAGCCTACCAGCCAGTAGCACGGCGTGCCGATGCAGAAATCCATCATGTTCTTCATTAAAATATTTCCTGTATTTTTTGCCCGGGTAAGTCCCGCCTCACAGAGAGAAAACCCCGCCTGCATAAAGAATACCAATATCGCTCCGATCAGTACCCAAATTACGTCTGTAGCTGAATACATATACCATTCCTCCTTTTCCCTACCGATCTGGCCGGCAGCTCTGCGCCGCACTGCCGTCTGTAAAAAAAGAGGGTGCGTATTGCCGCCGCCAGCCGCAGCAATACACACCCTTGTGCCATCCGGTTATAAAAAGGCGCCGCAGATATAATCTTACGGCGCCTTCGCTGTTATGTGCTGAATTCTACTCCTACTTTCAGGAAAAGTCAATCTTTTTGAGACAAAAAAATATTTTTATGCAGATTTCTATAAAATTTCTTCCCCACTGCATTATATTTTCGTTAATTATTTCTGTAATTCCGTATGCATATAAGCACACATAACTCAGGATAATTCATCCGGCAGCTTCCGGCGCCTGATCATTTTTATGCTTATGGATCTTTCCTCACTGAACGCACCCACAATTATGTTCATATTCGCATATTGGGATGCAGCTTTACCGGATCGCGTCCTTCATTTTCTTTACATAATCATAAATGTACGGCACGCACTCCTCCCTGTAGGCCTCGCAGAGCTTCACGATGGCGGAGCCCACGATCACCCCGTCCGCTTGGGCCGCCATTTTCGCCGCCTGCTCCGGCGTGGAGATCCCGAACCCTACCGCGCAGGGGATATTTTTCTGCTCCTTCACCATCCTTACCATAGCTCCGATGTCTGTGGTGATACAACTTCTCATTCCCGTAACGCCAAGGGAAGAGACACAGTACACGAAGCCCTCCGCCTCCCGGGCGATCCCGGCGATCCTTTCCTGTGAAGTAGGCGCGATCAGGGATATCAGATCCAGACCATACTGACGGCAGGCTTCCGCGAACTCCTCTTTTTCCTCAAAGGGCACATCCGGCAGGATCAGTCCGTCCATCCCCGCTTCCGCCGCTCTTTGGCAGAACCTCTCTGTCCCATAAGAAAAAACGACGTTGGCGTATGTCATAAACACCATGGGAATAGCTGTTTTTTTCCGTATTCTTGCCGCCATATCAAGTATTCTGTCCGTAGTGACGCCGCCGGACAGCGCCCGGATATTGGCGGCCTGGATCACCGGCCCTTCGGCCGTAGGGTCTGAAAACGGAATCCCAAGCTCAATGAGATCCGCTCCCGCCTCTTCCATAGCGTAAACAATCTTTTCTGTAATCTCCAGGGACGGATCCCCGCAGGTAATAAATGGTATAAAAGCTTTTCCTCCGGCAAACGCCTCTTCAATCCGTTTACTCATGAATATCCTCCCCTCTGTAGCGGGCAATGGCTGCGCAGTCCTTATCTCCCCGCCCGGAAATTGTAATTACCACACACTGATCCTTCTTCATCCGCGGCACGATCTTTCTCGCGTAAGCCACAGCGTGGGCGCTCTCTATGGCCGGAATGATCCCCTCCGTCCTGGAAAGGTACTCAAAGGCGTCCACAGCCTCCTCGTCCGTCACCGGAACATACTCCGCTCTTCCGGTGTCATACAGATAAGCATGCTCCGGGCCCACGCCGGGATAATCCAGTCCGGCTGAGATCGAGTACACCGGGGCGATCTGACCGTACTCATCCTGGCAGAAATAGGACTTCATCCCATGGAAGATCCCAAGTCTTCCCGTAGCGATGGTGGCCGCCGTCTCCGCAGTATTCACACCTCTGCCCGCGGCCTCGCAGCCGATCAGCCTCACATTTTTATCCTCAATAAAATGATAGAAGGTGCCGATGGCGTTGGAGCCCCCGCCCACGCAGGCAAGCACCGCGTCGGGAAGCTTCCCTTCTTTTTCCAGCATCTGCTCCTTTATTTCCCTGGAGATCACAGCCTGAAAATCACGGACAATGGTGGGAAAGGGATGAGGCCCCATCACAGAACCCAGAACATAGTGCGTATCCGCGATCCTGTTTGTCCACTCCCTCATTGTCTCAGAAACCGCGTCCTTAAGCGTAGCTGTTCCTGAGGAGACCGCATGGACTTTGGCACCCAGAAGGCGCATCCGGTATACGTTGAGGGCCTGACGCTCCGTATCCTCCTTTCCCATAAAAACCTCGCACTCCATTCCCATCAGAGCGGCGGCCGTGGCTGTTGCCACCCCGTGCTGCCCGGCTCCCGTCTCAGCAATCACACGGGTTTTTCCCATTTTTTTCGCAAGGAGCACCTGACCGAGAACATTATTGATCTTGTGAGCCCCCGTATGGTTCAGATCCTCCCTTTTGAGATAAACCTTCGCTCCTCCCAGATCCTTCGTCATATGTGCGGCGTAATACAGCCTTGACGGGCGTCCGGCATAATCGTTCAGAAGCTCTGTAAGCTCCCGGTTAAATTCCGGATCGTTTTTATAATGCTCATAGGCCTCCTCCAGCTCCAGAACCGCGTTCATCAGCGTTTCCGGTATATACTGTCCGCCGTGTATTCCAAATCTTCCTCCTGGCATGATACTTCTCCTTTCAATCTCTATTTGAGCGGTTCTTCCCGCCCCTTCCTATGTATTCTGCTCCTGCCTGCCGCCGCTTCTTTACGTCCTTCTTACAATTTCTACGGCATTTTTTATTTTTACAGGATCTTTCCACATATCCGTTTCCACACCGCTGCTTAAATCCACAGCGTATGGGTGTATCTTGTGGATTGCGCTTTCAAGATTTTCCCCGCTGAGACCTCCGGCCAGGAAAAACGGTCTTTCTATTCCGTGGATCAGCGACCAGTCAAAGGGCTTTCCTGTTCCCCCTCCGCCCTGATCCAGCAGGATATAATCGGCGGCGCTGTTCAGAGCATGTTCTATATCTTTTTCTGTTCTCACGGAAAAAGCCTGTATCAGCGGTCTGTCCGTAAGCTTTCTCAGCCTCCGGATATATGCTTCGTCCTCCTGCCCGTGAAGCTGGGCCATTCTGATCACACCCTCGTTCAATAGCTCCGCCGCCAGCTCCTCCGGCGCGTTGACAAAAACTCCCACCGCCTGTATATCCCTGTCCAGTCTCTCCGCCAGCTCTCTCACCCGGGAAGCCGTCACGCTGCGGAAGCTTTTCGGCACCTCGATCACAAATCCGCAGAAATCCGGTTTTGCCTCATTCACCGCCTGTACGTCCTCCTCCCGTCTGAGCCCGCATATCTTGATCCTTGTCTTCATCCCGGTCCCGCTCCTTTCCTCCTGAAATACCGGCTTCGTCACAGTCTGATCTGCCGTCTCCGGTTTTTGTCCCCGCACGGACAATTTCGCAGTCCCTGCTTTTTACCCTTCCCCTATCCGGCCAGCGGGCCGCCGTTCAGCTCCTCCAGAGCCTTTCTCTTGTCCGGCCTTCTCATAAGCGTCTCGCCGATCAGCACAGCGTCCACCTGATTTTCCCTCAGCCGCCGGATATCCTCCGGGGTTCGTATACCGCTTTCTGAAACAAACAGCACGTTTTCCGGAGCCATTTTTCTGAGACGGATGCTGTTGTCCATATCCACCTGGAAGGTTTTCAGATCCCGGTTGTTCACCCCTATGATCCTCGCGCCGCTTTTCAGCGCTCTCTCTGTTTCTTCCTCATCGTGCGCCTCCACCAGCGCGTCCAGCCCAAAGGTCTCCGCCAGCTCCCGATATGCTCTCAGCCGTCCGTCGTCCAGCAGAGCGCAGATCAGAAGCACCGCGGAAGCACCCAGCGCCGCCGCCTGATACACCATATACTCATCTACTGTAAAATCTTTTCTCAGTACGGGAATCTTTACCCTGTCCGCGATCTCCGCCAGGTACTGATCCGCACCCAGAAAATAATAAGGCTCTGTAAGACAGGATATGGCGGAAGCACCCGCCGCCTCATATTCTCCGGCAATGCTCAGCCATGGAAATTCCGGGGCGATGATTCCCTTGGAGGGGGACGCTTTTTTTACTTCACAGATATAGGACATGCCTTCTTTTTTCAATGCCTGATAAAACCGGAACTGTCCCGCCGTCTCCCGGTCCTGGCTGTATGTTTCTTTTTTCCCGCCGTCCGGCAGACCTCTTTCACGGATCTTTTCCAGCAGAGCTGCCTGGGGGATCCGTCTCTTTTCCTCCTGGATCCTCTCCCGGGTTCTGGCTGCTATCTCGTCTAATATACTCATTTTACCTTCCTCTCTGAAGCGCCCGGAGCGATAGCTCCCACGGATTTTACACTCCAACGCGGCACAGTTTTTCCGCCTCCATATTCTCACAGTTGCAGGACTCCTGTATTATGATGCCTGCAGATAGCTCCATGCCGGACACTTCCTCAATCACGCGTTGGATTCCCGGATAAATTCCTCCAGCTTTTTCATGGCCGCGCCGCTGTCGATCAGCTCTTCAGCCAGCCGGACTCCTTCTTCTATCGTCTCTGTTCTGCCTGTGATGTATAAAGAAGCTCCCGCGTTCAGACACACCGCCTGACGTTTTGGTCCGCGCTCCTTTCCCTGAAGGATATCTCTGGTGATCGCCGCGTTTTCCTCCGGCGTTCCTCCCTGAAGCTCCTCCTTGGCGCATCTCTCATAGCCGAACTGCTCCGGCGTCAGCTCGTAGGACTGGAACCATCCGTCCCGGATCTCGCACACGGAGGTGGGCGCGCTCATGGAAATTTCGTCCAGCTTATCCTGACCGTAAACCACCATTCCCCGGACAACTCCCAGTTTCGCCATGACCTGAGCAAGAGGCTCCACCAGCGCCTCGTCGAAAACTCCCATCAGCTCCATATTAGCTCCTGCCGGATTGCTGAGGGGGCCAAGGATATTGAACACCGTCCGGATTCCCAGCTCTTTTCTGATGGGCGCCACATATTTCATGGCAATATGATAATTCTGCGCGAAGAGAAAACAAATATTGATCTTCTTCAGAAGCTCCGCACTTTTTTCCGGCGGGATGGTGATATTCACGCCCAGCGCCTCCAGTACGTCCGCCGCGCCGCTTTTGGAGGAGGCGGCCCTGTTTCCGTGCTTCGCCACCGGCACGCCGCCCGCCGCTATGACAAGGGACGAGGTAGTGGAAATGTTAAAGGAATTGGCTCCGTCTCCCCCTGTCCCTACGATCTCCAGTACATCCAGGTCATGAAGGAGCTTGATGCAGTGCGCCCGCATCCCCGCCGCCGACGCCGTGATCTCGTCGATGGTCTCACCTTTCAGGGAGAGGGCCGTCAGATACGCCGACATCTGCACCGGAGACGCGTCCCCGCCCATAATCTCGTTCATTACCTCTTCCGCTTCCTGATAGGATAAATCCTTCTTCTCTGCCAGTTTTAATATTGCCTCTTTGATCATGTCTCTTCCTCCATTCGATTTTTTTATCAGTTTCTGTAAATACTGTATGTTCCGGCTGTCAGCTCTGAAAGCCTTCTCCGGGAATACATTTTATAAAATTTTCTATGATCACATGTCCCTGGGGCGTCATCACAGATTCCGGGTGGAACTGTACGCCAAACACCGGAAATTCTCTGTGCTCCACCGCCATGATCTCTCCGTCGCCGGATTCCGCCGTGATCCTCAGATCCTCCGGCAGCTTCTCCCTCACCGCGGCCAGCGAATGATACCGGGCCGCCTCGAATGAGGTCCCCATTCCCTGAAAAAGACGGCTGTTCTCTTTTATATATATGTTCCTTTTCTTTCCGTGCATCAGCTCTTTCGCGTAGGAAACCTCTCCGCCAAAGGCCTTGCAGATGGCCTGATGCCCCAGGCAAACGCCCAAAACGGGAATTTTCCCGGCAAAATGCCGGACCGCCTCTATGCATACGCCTGCTTTCTCCGGCCTTCCCGGCCCCGGGGAAAGGATCAGCGCCTCAGGCTTCATATCCGCAATTTCCTCCACGCTGTAATCATCATTTCGTATCACACGGATATCCGGCTCCGCCGAGCCCACCAACTGATACAGGTTATAAGAAAAGCTGTCATAGTTATCAATCAGTATGATCATTCCAATCCCTCCTGCGCCTGCTTGATTGCCTGGATCACAGCCTTCGCCTTGTTCCGGCACTCCTCGAATTCCTTCTCCGGCACGCTGTCCGCCACGATTCCGGCCCCGGAACGGATACATACGGCGCCGTTCTTCTTATATACCAGTCTTATGGCGATGCAGACGTCCAGATTCCCGGCAAAATCCAGGTATCCCACGGCTCCTCCGTAGATTCCCCTCCTGCTCTGCTCAAGCTCCTCGATGATCTGACAGGCCCGGAATTTCGGCGCGCCGGAGAGAGTTCCCGCCGGAAGGATGGCGTCCACCGCGTCTATGGCGTCTTTGTCCCCGCGCAGCTCCCCTGATACCGTGGAGCCCAGGTGCATAACATGGGAAAATTTTTCTACAGATAAATATTTTTCCACCTGCACGGTTCCGGTTCTGCTTATTTTTCCAATATCGTTTCTCCCCAGATCCACCAGCATATTATGCTCCGCCAGCTCTTTTTCATCCTCCAGAAGTCCGGCCTCCAGCTCCGCGTCCTTCTGCCTGTTTTTTCCTCTGGGTCTTGTTCCCGCCAGCGGAAAGGTGGTCAGCTTCCCTCTCTCCAGCTTTACCAGAGTTTCCGGAGATGCCCCCGCGATCTCAATATCGTCGCTTGAAAAATAAAACATATACGGCGACGGGTTGGAGGCTCTCAGAGCCCGGTAGGTATCGAACAGGCTTCCCTCCGCCTTGGCTCTCATAGGGTTGGAAAGCACCACCTGAAAAATATCGCCCTCCCGGATATAATGTCTGGCTTTTTCCACCATGGAACAATATCTTTCTTTTGAAAACTGAGGCTCTATCTCCGACCGGAGCTTCAGCGGAGCGAACTCCTTTTTCTTTCCGTTTTTCAAAAGCTCCGCCATTTCCTGAAGCTTTGCCTCCGCTTCTCTGTAGGATTCCTCCAGGTTTTCTGTCCTCACTCCCGCGATCAGAAACACCTTTTGCCTGTAATGGTCAAAAGCGATCACCTGATCGAAAAGCATCAGATCCATATCCCGGAAATCCGGATCGTCATGCTCTCCCAGTCTCAGCTTCGGCTCGCTGTACCGGATGTAATCGTAGGAAAAATATCCCGCCAGCCCTCCGGTAAAAGGCGGCAGCTCTTCCAGTACAGGACTTTTGTATTCCCTCAGGATTTTTCTCAGCATTTCGCCCGGATGGTTCGTCATTATCTCCGCATCCTCCTTTGCTGAGATTCTGTCCGCGTCCCGGAAATTCTTTTCCCTTTCCTCATTTCTTTTCTTCTCTTCTCCTCTTTTTTCTGCCTTTGTTTCTCCGGCATCCTGTTTCTGCGCCGCCGACTCATTCGTTCTGTCCGCGCTTTTTCTTTCGCCGTCTGTATACCGTATTTTCATGATGCCGTTCATGCAGGTCAGCTCCATGGAAGGATCGAAGCCCAGGAAGGAATACCGCCCCCAAACCTCCGTCTGTCCGGCGCTTTCCAGCAAAAAACAATGTCTGCTGGCATTTCTCAGTATACGCATCACCTCTACCGGCGTATAGCGGTCCGCCAGCAGCTCCCGGCAGACCGGGATCCGTTTATAATCATCCTCCGACGCAAGCTTCTTCATCGTCTGTAATGTGGGATACATAAAACCTACCTCCTCTGTGATCTTCGTCGTGTTTCTATTTCTTATGATAGAACAAAGCGTGCAAGCACACTTTGTTCGCCAGATGCAGACTGCCGCAGGCAGTCATAATTCCACTAATATAAAAACGCCCGCCCCTGACAGAATAATCCTCTGTCAAGGACGAGCGTAAAATCCACCCGCGGTGCCACCTTGATTCACGGAACGGCCCGTGCGCTTTGCGGAATACCATCATATTCCCGGCAACTGACGTATGCCCCACGTCGCAGAATACTCGGCGTCCGCCTTTCACTGCGCCCTCCGCGGTCCATTTGGCAATCTGCATCTCGGCCCGGCTCTCACCCTCCCGGACTCTCTGTGCGCGCATTATTGCTTTGATCTCCGCTTCAACGGTTTACCAAATTAAATTTTTTATAAAAATAACATAATTTCTGCATATTGTCAAGCATTTTATTCTTCCGCTTGTTATTCTTCCGCTGCTTCTGCGCCGTCGGCGGCCGTATCAGCTTCTGCAGAATCTGTTCCGGCGCTGTCCTCTGATGTTTCTGCCTCTGAAGCCGTACTGTCCGCAGCTACATCGTTCTCCGCATCCCCGGCTTCCGCGCCTGCTGCTTCTTCCGGCGCCTCACCTGCCGGAGCGCCGTTTCCGCCTCCCTGCCTATTTTGATTCATAACTAAGACAGCCTCCGCGTTTCCATCTTCATCCAATGTCACTTTTACAATATCCCCTGCCTGGATATCTTCCAGCGCGATAGACTCTGTTTCCATTTCAGGGGCGGGATCTTCCTCCGCCGTCATAGCCTGCCCGTCTCCAGGAGCCGCATCCTCCGCCGCGGCGTCTGTGTCCGCTGCATCATCTGCTTCCACTATAGCGTCCGCTTCTGCTGCATCTTCTGCTTCCTCTATATCGTCTGCTTCCGCTGTGTCGTCTACTTCTTCTGCGCTGTCAGCATCCATACCGTCTGCCGCGGTTTCCCCGGCACCCTCGCCCGGTTCATCCGGTTTCTCTGCAGGAGGTTCCTGAGCAGCTTCCTTCTCGTAAACAGTGGTATCTGTCACAGTAATGGTCAGGGATTCTCCGGTCATATCCAACATTGACGGCTCTGCCCCAGGCTCCTGCATACCTTCTCCGTCTGCCGGAGCTGTGCTGCCGCTGTCTTCTGTGTCCGCGGCCTCTGCATTCCCAGTGTCCGTATCCTCTGCGGAGCTGTCCTCTGCCTCAGCGATTCCGGCGTCTTCTGCTTCCGACGTATCCGTATCCTCTGCGGAACCGCTCTCTGTCTCTGAGGTTTCAGCCTCTTCTGCTTGCGCATCTCCGGTCATACTCTCAGGCGCTTCCCCTGCCGGAGGCTGATCCTTTTTGAGGGTTCCTACATTAATCGTGATGCTGTCCTCTCCGACCTCCGTAATCTCTCCATATACTTCGTTTTCCGCGGCTTCCGCACTGTCCTCTGTGCCGCTTGCATCCTCACTGTCTGTCCCGGATGCTTCCGCCTCTGCCGTACTGCTGTCATCTGCGGTATCTGCTTCAGATGTGTTCTCCGTGGTATCTGTCGTCTCCGCTGCGGCGGAAGTATCTGAAGCGTAAGCGAAATTCACTGATGTCAAAGTCAGGGCAAGGCCCAGAACCATAGCTGCATATCTCCGTTTCATCTAAAAATCATATCCTTTCTGTGTTTATTCGCAAGCTCCGGCACTTTCCCGACGCAATCATAAAATGACTGCCCGCCGTCTTTGTATCCTATAATATACAAACGGCAGCTCTGACATTCTGACGGGGCAGTGCCTGTTCCTTGTTTACATCCACCACTATAACCGCAAGATGTGATCTATTCGTGATGAGAATAAGGAGATAGTGTGAAAAATCCGGACGGCTCCTAATTAAAGATAGCGACGGTATCAGCAGGAGAATGTTATTGATAGCTCCAAAGACCCGCCAGGCAATGATCCCCTTCCCGGGAACCGAAATCATCTATGTATACTCGCAACTCCGGCTGGTCGAGGATACTTCTCGGCGTCGGAGTTATACCCTTCAGAATAAAAATCGCTTCATAGAGAAAATCTTTTAGCATCACAACCTCATCTTTGCGGATTTCGCAGATTGTATAATTCTGCCTGCAGAAACCTGTTTTTTCATACAGCTTCATTCTTCCTCACTGCCTTCCTCATATTCCGCTTCATTCAGCATTTTCGGCACTTCCTCAATAATTGGCGCAAGAACCTTGTAACCGGCAGGCAGTTCATCCGCAGTACGGTAGGTCGCAACACCCATCGGTTTGGAATAATCCCGAATTGCCAGCTCCACAACACTTTTATTTGCTTCTCGACAAAGGAGAATACCGATAGCCGGATTTTCTCCATTCTTGCGTTCTTTCTCGTCCAGTGCTGCTAAATAGAAGTTGAGCTGTCCTAAATAAGAAGGCTTGAATTTTCCTTTTTTCAATTCAATCACAACCAAGGCCTTCAGGTCACGCTGAAAAAATAGTAAATCGGCAAAAAATTCCTCACCATCTACTTCGATACGGTGCTGATTTCCTATAAAGCAAAAGCCGGAACCAAGGCACTGAATGAAGTTGCGAATATTGTTGATAATTTCTTTTTCCAGAACACGTTCATCCAAATCCTGCGGATCAGATAAGTCAAGTTCTTCGGTGTTAATAAAATCCAGAAAATATTCGTCCTAAAACTTTGGATTGCCTTCATATACTGCTTTTCATCAGGTACAGTCATTGAAAAATTGTTGATCAACGCCCCTTTATGCTGATAGAGATTTTCTTTCAATCTGGTACGCAGAGCAGTTTTGCTCCAATGCCCTGCCGCACATTCACGAATATAAAAGAGTCTTTCATCCAATTCTTTGGTTTTATGTAAAATTTCCATATGATGTGTAAAACTAATTTCCAGGAAAGCATTCATCGGAAAAACGGCAGCCGCTGGCAATCGTTTTACCGAAATTGACAGAGCGACATCATCTGTCTGCTCTAAATCGGTAGCCACGGCTATCGATTTGCTTTCCAGAAAAAATTCATCATTCGTTTTCAAATATGGCTGCCATGCTTCATAAAATTGACGCATCAACTTTATATTTCCAGAAGAAAAGCCTCGCAGCCTTCACATCTACTCTTATATTGTTTTTGAGCATTCTGTCACCTCAACTCCTCGTGATATGCAGCTTGTAATATTTGTACAAGTTATTGTAGCAAAGATCGGTGCTGATTTACAGTCCCACCACAACAAAAAAGGACGCCCCACCCAAAAAAGTGAAGCGTCCACTGGATTTCCCGCAGTTCTTTCAGTACAAGATTCCTGTCTGTGCCCAGCCTGTTTGCCGCCCGGACAAAGTTGGCTTTGATCTCATCCTCGGTCAGGTGGGGAGTGCTGCAGTGCTTCTTTTCTTTAAACTTGGCATTCACCGCACTCTCCCATAATATAAATTTTAATTTCTTCTCAGCGCTTCTATGGGGCTCAGCTTCGCCGCTTTTCTGGCGGGATAAATACCGAAGAACACTCCCACGGCGCAGGAAAACAGGGTTGCCGTCAAAATTACGGAAAGTGTGATGCCCGGAGAAATCTCCATTCCCATTCCCGCGCTGATCACACTGCAGATACCGTGAGCCGCCGCAATCCCCAGAAGGATTCCGATAATTCCGCCGATCACTGTCAGGATCGCGGCCTCGGCCAGAAACTGCAGCATAATGGAAGATGTCTTCGCTCCCAGGGACTTCCTGATTCCGATTTCTCTGGTGCGCTCCGTAACGGATACCAGCATAATGTTCATGACTCCGATTCCGCCTACCAGCAGCGAAATTCCCGCCACAAAGGAAATAAAAGCCGTCACCATTCCCAGCATCTGGTTCATGGTCTTCATCACATCCTGGAAATTCTGCACCTGGAAATACTCCTCCCCCGCGCTCTGGTGACGTTTTTCAAGAAGATGAATGATCTGATCCGCAAGCGCCTGTGAATCCGCGCGTGTATCCGCCTGAACTGTCATACCATAAAAGTAGTCCATATTGCCTACGAGCTCATCCATAGCTGTGTATGGAATACTCACTGTTGCCGGCATACCTTCATAGGTGTAGCTGACAAAGGTACCGTTTTCCTTCTGAGTCGTCACACCCATAATGCGGAAGCTTTTTGTCATATCATAACAGGTGATATCCAGGCTCATTCCAACCACATCGTCTGTTCCGAACAGTCTTTTCGCGTCAGAATCGGAAATCACGCAGACATTCTTAACCTCCTCAAGCTCCTGCTCGCCAAAATAATTTCCATACTTCATGCTGGCATTATTCACCATTTTGGCGTCAGGGCCTTCCGCCGTAACCATCAGGCTGAAGGTTCCCTTGCCTGTCACTGTCTCTCCGTCGTAGCTTTCGGAGATGCTGACTCCCTCTACATTATCCAGCGCCCGGACAGCTTCCACATCCTCCGGCAGGATCCATTCATCCTCCGACATAGCCTCTGAACTGCAGCTTATATAGATCTGTCCGCCGCCGATATCGCTGATCTCGCTGTTCATCTGGTTTTTCGTTCCCTCGCCGATGGAAACGATGGCGATCACCGAAGCAATACCGATAATAATCCCAAGCATCGTCAGAAAGGAACGTCCCTTGTTGGCCCGTATATTCTGAACAGCCATTTTTATGTATTCAAAAAGTCCACTCATCAGGCATCCTCTCCTGTTTCTGAGTCTGTGCCGCCAGCTGCCTGGGCCTGCATTCCTTCCTGCAGGGTTCCAAGATCACGGATCACGTTCTCGCCCTCCTCAATGCCGGAAACAATTTCCGTATACTCATCCGAGCTGAGTCCTGTTGTGACATTTCTTCTGGCGATCACGCCGTCTTCCAGCACATAACAGAAAGAACCTTCTTTTCCGATGTTCACTACTTCTGCCGGAAGGACAATAATATCCTCCGCTTTTTTCGCCTGGATCGTCACTTTCGCGTCCACTCCCAGAAATACATTTTCGTCCGGGTGATCGAATTTGACTTTTACAGAAATCTGCGAAGCTCCCTTTTCGTTCTGAGCCGCGATATGACTGATATTCTTTACCGTCCCCTCATAGGTCTCCCCGGCAAGACTGATCTCCGCCTTCTGATTTTCCTCTATCTTATCATAATCATATTTAGAGACGTTGACATTCACATCCACACGATCTGTATTCTGCAGCGTAAACAGCTCCATTCCCTGGGTTACCGTGGCGCCCTCTACCACTGATACGCCGGAAACCACGCCGTTAAAGTCCGCGGAAATTCCCTTCTTTGCCGCCTCTACCAGCTCCTGGGCAGACATCTGATCCAGCTCCGAGAGATTATTGGTGATCTGCATTTTTTCTTTTTCTTCCTCTGTCACAGCCGCCGGATCCGTATCCGCGACGGCCTCCTCGGAAGCCAGCTCTGACTGCAGCTCAGCCAGGTCGCTGCTGGCCTGTTCCAACGCCGCTTCGATCTGGGATGTGTCCACAGACACGGCGGCAGCCGTACCTCCCGCGCCGGAGGTATTAGCGGAAGCATCTGTCCCGTCCGACACAAACTCCCCTCCGGCAGAGCCGGATGAAAAATCCGAAAGCTGAGGCGGCGCAGGCTGCTGATTTTTATAATCCTCATAAGCTGTCTGGGCATTCTGTAAGGCGATCTGAGCCTCGCTTCTCTGCGCTTCCGCCTGAGAAAGAGCGGCGCTGTTCACATCGCTGGGATCCGCCGTCCATGCCTGAAATGCCATCTGGTATGTATTTTCCGCCTGGTTATATGTACTCAGCGCCTGATTGGACTGTATGTTTAATTCATTCAGCTTCTGCTGATAAGCCGGAAGCGTCTCATTCTCATAGGCGGTCATGGCTTCCGCATACTGTCTCTGTATCTCCTGCTGCTGCGCGATCTGGGCAGCCTGAGCTTCCGCCGCCTGTCTCGCAGCCTCCTGGGCCGCTCTTGCCTGAGCGTCGGCTGTCACCTGTGAAAGCTGGGCTTTCAGACTGGCGACATAGTTTTTCTGATCCTGAACCTTTTGTTTCAACACCGCCACATTCCCTTGGGCGTCTTTCTGCTTTTGTACTGCTTTGTCAGATTTATTGAGAGTATTTTTCATATCGAGCTGTCCGGATTCAAGATTCAGCGAAGCTTTTTTCTCCTCCCGCTGAAGATCCTTCAGGTTGAATTCCACCAGCTTGGTTCCGGCCTTGACCACATCCCCCTCCTGGAAGGAAACATCCTCCACCTTCGCGTTTGCCGGGGAAAAGTAAGTTTTTTCCTCCTCGCTTACTACTGTTCCGCTGGCTTCCACTGTCTGCTGGACGTCGCCTCTGACAGCCTCGACCACCTCGACCTGAGGCAGCACCTGCCCCTGCTGAGAACGCTGTCCCAGAACAGCAATACTTCCCGCGGCTACTACCACTACCGCCCCGGCTCCAATGATCAGTCTCTTTTTTCCCTTTTTCATTATGCATCCTCCCCGCAGTCAAAATTCTCATTTATCATATCTGATTCGATTTTTCCGTCCATGATCCTGACCACACGTTTCGCCTGTGCCGCAATTCCGTTGTCATGGGTAATCAGGATCACCGTCCTGCCCGATCTATGTAACTCCTTCAGAATGGCAAGTATTTCCTTACTGGAAGCAGAATCCAGATTCCCCGTAGGCTCATCCGCCAGGATTACCGGCGGTTTCGCGGCTACCGCCCTGGCGATCGCCACCCTCTGCTGCTGTCCGCCGGACATCTCATTCGGCTTATGATGCATCCTCTTTTCCAGTCCTACCATTTTCAGAGATTCTGTCGCCAGCTTATGTCTTGTCTTTCTGTCTATTCCCCGATAAATCAAAGGAAGCTCTACATTTTCGATGGCGTTCAGATTGGCAATCAGATTAAAACCCTGAAAAATAAATCCGATCTCACGGTTTCTCACCTCTGACAACTCATTATCCTTCATGGTCGATACATCTGTCCCGTTCAGGAAATATTTTCCCGAGGTTGGCACGTCCAGACACCCAAGCATATTCATAAAAGTGGATTTGCCTGAGCCGGACTGCCCGATGATGGCGACAAATTCGCCCGTCTGGATCTCAAGGTTTACATGATCCAGGGCGCGGACCTCGTTTTCTCCCGGGTTATATATTTTGCATAAATCTTCCACCTTGATCAAAGTACTGCCCATGTTTTCTCCTCTTATTGTGCCCTTTTCCCGCAAGGGTATGTTCTTCTTTACAGTTATATGCCGCCGGACTGTTTCACGATCACAGAATCAAGATCCCCTGACTGATCTTTTAAATTTTTCTGTCTGTCCTTCACATGTCCGATATTCCTCTTTTCTGTACCCCATATGTTTCCCTGTCTCTCAGATAATCGCCTTCTGCCAGTTATAACGACGCAGACCGGAAAAAGACTTCAAATTTTACGCGTCAAGAAGAAACGCTTTGTAGGCTTTTTTCGCTTCGTATATATCCGCCTTGCTGGTTACCTCCCAGGGGGAGTGCATACTTAATACCGCCACGCCGCTGTCGATTACCTCCATCCCGTAAAGAGCCGCAATATAAGCGATGGTTCCGCCTCCGCCCACGTCTACCTTACCCAGCTCCGCTGTCTGAAAGGCCACATTGTGACTGTCGAAGATGCTTCTTACCTTAGCTACATATTCCGCGTTCGCGTCATTGGAGCCTGATTTTCCTCTTGCCCCTGTAAATTTATTCAGTACGATCCCCCGGCCAAGATAAGCGCTGTTCTTCTTTTCAAAAAATTCGCCGTAGGCCGGATCGTATCCTGCGCTCACATCTGAGGAAAGCATACAGGAACGGCGGAGAGCTCTTCTCAGCGCCAGCTCAGAGTAAGCTCCCATGGCCTCCAGAAGCTCCGCCACACTGTTTTCAAAAAATCTGGACTGCATTCCCGTCGCGCCGACGCTGCCGATCTCTTCCTTGTCTGTAAGGAGGCAGCAGCTCGTCCGCACAGGATCCTCCATCTCAAGCATCGCGAGAAAAGAGGTATAGGCGCATACCCTGTCGTCCTGTCCATAGCCCGCCACCATGCTTCTGTCCAGTCCGCAGTCTCTGGCCTTCCCTGCCGGAACCACCTCCAGCTCCGCGGAAAGGAAGTCCTCCTCCTCAATACCGTATTTCTCACTGAGTATTTTCAGGATATTGGCCTTCACCGCTTCCTTCTTCTTCTCATCTTCCACCTCGTTCAGCGGCCTGCTGCCGATAAGGATATCAAGATTTTCACCCTCGATCACCTCAGAGGCTTTTTTCTGCATCTGTTTTCCAGCAAGATGGATCAGAAGATCTGTGATATAAACCACCGGATCCTCCTCATCCTCTCCCACGGTAATTTTTACTGACGTTCCATCCTTTTTTACCACTACGCCGTGGATCGCCAGAGGGAGAGCCACCCACTGATATTTCTTTACGCCACCGTAATAGTGAGTGTCCAGATAGGCCAGATCCGTATCCTCATAAAGAGGGTTCTGTTTGATATCCAGACGGGGAGAATCAATATGGGCTCCCAGAATATTCATTCCGTTCTCCAGGGGCTCCTGTCCGATATGAAAAAGCGCCATGATCTTCTTCATTCCCACAGCGTATACCTTGTCTCCGGCCCGGAGCTTTTCCCCTGAAGCCGTCTTCTTTTCCAGGGAAACATAGCCCGCCGCTTCCGCCTGCTGCACCAGCTCTTCCACACATTCCCGCTCTGTTTTTCCCGCGTCAAGAAAACGGCGGTAAGCTTCTGATATCTGCTCTATCTCCTTTTCATCCTTTTCCGTATAAGTAAGCCATGCATTTTTACGTTCCATTTTCATTCCACCTTTCATCATATTTGTTCCAAATCCTGCCGGATTTTATACCTGCAAAAAGTTCCCGCCGCGCTGCGGGATCACCAAAAACGCCGGCGCCGTTTCCGGCATCATAGGGACATTATAGTGCAAAAATTTCAAAAATTCCACAGAAATCCATAACCTTAAGCAAAAATTAAGATTCCATCACCCCTCCGCTTCTTCAAAAATGTTGCTATTTTTCTTCAAATATTCTACAATCACAATCAGAAAATATACCATCAAGGAGGCATCACGCCATGCAGAATTCATCAGATCTTTTGAATACGCTCCGCTCCATCCACCGGAAAAGCTACCCAGCCTACAAATCCTTAAAGGGAGCCTACCGTTTTGACAATTATATTTTATCCATAGATCATGTGCAGGGAGATCCCTTCGCGTCTCCATCCCATATCAGCGTCAGGGTTTCTCTTCAGAGGGCCGGTTTTCCGCCCGCCTATCATAAGGACGCTGTGACCAGAACTGCCCTCTGCGACTATCTGACCCGGCAGTTTTACCAGCAGGCGAACCGCTACACCTTCCGCGCGAAGGGTTCCGGCAAAAGCGGGCTGATCTCCGTCAGCCGCTGCGGACAGGAGGTTCTGGCCCGCACAGCCTGCGAAATTACGGACAAAGAGATCATCTCCCGCTTTTTCATCGGTTTTCCCGCCAACGGGCGGACCATCAACGCTCCTGAGCTGGAAAAGATCCTTTTTGAATTTCTTCCGGTATGCGTGCAGAAAACCTTTTTCTACAAAAATGTAAATTCCCGGGCTCTGGAACAGTGTATTTTTCTCGCGGAGGATCAGGCCTATATCAGAAGCCAGCTCGAAGAGCGCTCTCTGACCGCCTTTGTAGCGGACGGCGCCATTCTTCCCAGAGAAAGCGGCGTTTCCTCTCTCCCAATGAAAAATTCCGTTCCTTTTGAATCGCCGGAATCTCTACGCGTTTCCATGGAGCTTCCCCACAGGGGAAAAATATCCGGTATGGGCGTCCCCAGAGGCATTACTCTGATCGTAGGCGGAGGCTATCACGGCAAATCCACCCTTCTGAATGCTCTGGAGCTGGGCGTATACAACCACATCTCCGGCGACGGCAGAGAATATGTGATCACAGACGCTTCCGCACTGAAGCTGCGTTCCGAGGACGGCCGCTTTATCAGGGATGTGGATATTTCCCTGTTTATCAACGATCTGCCTAATAAAAAAGATACTCACTGCTTTTCTACAGAGGACGCCAGCGGCAGCACCTCCCAGGCCGCGGGGATCGTCGAGGGAATAGAGGCGGGAAGCAAGGTATTCCTTCTGGACGAGGATACCTCCGCCACGAATTTTATGGTGAGAGATACGTTTATGCAGCAGGTGATCGCCAGAGAAAAGGAACCCATCACTCCTTTTCTGGAGCGCGCCCGGGACTTATATGAAAAAGCCGGAATCTCTACGATTCTGGTCGCAGGCAGCTCCGGGGCCTTTTTCCATATTGCCGATACCATCCTTCAAATGGACAGCTATCATCCGGTAGATATTACCGCAGCCACGAAGAACTTATGCAAAGAGTATCCTCTGTCCTCCTCCGGCGCGCCGGCCTTTGCAATGCCAGTCAGCCGCCGGGTGATGTCCAAAGCCTCTGTCTCTGCCCGTCCCGGCAGACGTTCTGACCGGGATGAAAGACTGAAGGTGAAGGTTCACGGAAAGGACGGCTTCCTTTTGGGCAAGCAGGAGGTAGATCTCAGATACCTGGAACAGATCACTGACACAGAACAGACCGCCGCCCTCGGACAGCTTCTCAAATACGCGGTGGAGCATCTGACAGACGGAAAACGCACCCTCCCCGAAATTGTCCGGTATCTCTCTCACGAGCTGCAAACAAAGGGATTTTCTTTTCTTGCCGAAGGCTCCCACATTGCCTGCGGCTATGCTGTTCCCCGTATACAGGAAATTTATTCCTGCTTTAACCGCTATCGAAGATAAAACGCAGCGGAGGCGGCCCATCGAGGCCGCCTCCTTATTTGTTGCCATTCATATTTCATTTTTTAATATCCTTTGTTTTTCCGTCTGGATTCAGTTCACTCCTTTGCTCTCGTCCGCCAGATATTCAAAGAAATCAAAATCCGCATACTGACGGTGGAACAGCCGGTCCGCACAGGTAAGCCCCACGAAGGTTCCGGTGAACTCTCCATATTTGCAGTATTCATCGGAGAATTTCGTTGTATCAAACGTATCTCCAATCCGCTGATAGGACTCTCCGTCGCAGCTCCACTCGAACCAGCAGGCTCTTCCCTCGATATACAGTCTTAAATAGACCGGGACGTCTTCCACCGGAACACGAGTATCCAGATATTCTGTCTTTTCGCCGTTTTCCAGCCGGATCACAGAGAGAGCGGTTTTTCCCAGAGTCTGACTATAGTATTTCCTCAGATTGATGTAGTTCATATTATCGTAATACAGGATCAGTCCCGCGCTGTGCTGATAAACCTCCGGCTGAAATTCCATCTTCGTCGTCACCCTGGCGTACACACTGGTCAGCTTTCTCGCCAGAATACTTACCCTGTTCAGAGACGTCCTGGACTCCTGTCCCCTTAGCCTGACCCAGCCGGGTCTTGCTTTTACATCGGCAAAAGACTGCGGCATGATCCTGGGAGCATAATACCAGTTTCCAAGCTCAGGTCCGTCAAAATCATCAAAATCCGGTGTTTCTGGTAAAACACATTCCGCGAGAGAGCTCTCCGGCACCTCCGTCTGCGCCAGGTTTCCGCCGTACTCCATACGCAGCCAGCCATCCTCTGTCCACTTCATCTTCTGGATGGCAGTCTCCCTGCCCAGAGTGCAGCGAAGCTCCGGAGCAAACGGCCTGGAAGTCAGGTGGACCAGATATACTTCCCCATCCGGCGTCTCCACATAGCTTCCATGGCCGGATTTCTGAAGAACAGAATCCGGGTTATAGTATTTCGGCTTCAGATGATCCGGGTCGTGCCGTTCGTAGGATTCCCCTGGAACAGAAGTAACGATAGGATTTTTCGGGTCTCCTTCATAGGGGCCCCACACTTCTTTTGCCCTTCCCATTGTCACACAGTGATTATACCCGGTTCCCCCTTCCGCGCACATAAGATAATAATACCCGTTCCGCTTCGTAAGATGTGGGGCTTCGATGCATCCGCGGTCTGTGCCTCCCCGCCAGATACGCTTCGGATATCCGATGATCCTCTTTTCCTGCGGCGAATATTCCGCCATGCAGATTACGCCAGGCTTCTCATATCCTTCCCTTGTCTCCCACTCCAAAGACACCACCCATTTGCGCCCGTCGTCATCATGGAACAAGGAAGCGTCAAATCCAGCGGAATGGAGATAGACCGGCTCGCTCCACGGCCCTTTGATATCTTTCGCTGTGATCACATAGTTGTCCACATCGAAGTATCTGGCATTCATAGAGTTCATGATACCATAGACCACATAGAACAAATCCTCCTGCTCACAGTAGGTCAGACAGGGAGCCCATATCCCTTTGGCAGAGGGCAGTCTTTTCAGATCAATCTTCTCATCATCTGTCAGCACATGGGTGTAAAGCTCCCAGTTTTTCAGATCTCTGGAATGATATACGGGAATACCCGGCATCCACTCGAAGGTGGATACCGCCAGATAATAGTCCTCCCCTTTTCTGCATATACACGGATCCGCGTTGAATCCAGGCAGTATCGGATTTCGTATCATTTCATTTTCCCCCTTCCTCTGTAAACCATCCGTTGGCCGCGCATCTTCCCAGATCCCAGGCGTCCCAGCCGATCCATCCCGGTTCGTTCACAGTGTCTGTCAGCAATTTATAGTTCCAGTAGAAATAGCCGTTCCCTTTTCTCCAGGCAGAAAGCTGGGCGTCGCACACAGCCTGGTAAATTTCCTTTTTTTGAACAGCACTTAAGCTCTCCTCAGAGGTTCCTTCCACTCCGTTCAGCACAGACTGTCCGCCTTTCGTATCATGTCCGCACCCCAGAGAATTAAAGAGGCACCACTCTCCGCAGATTACCGGGACATAGCGGCTTACTTCCTCCACAGCTTTCTCATAATGCTCATGTATGTAGGTCACATAGCCTTCCACAGTCTGTTCACAGCCGTCCATCTCCGCCATCATCAGATACTGATGTGTATCCAGAACCACGTTCTTTAAATCTCCTGTCTCAAAAAAATCTTTCCATTGATAGATATCGAAGCCATCGTGGAATACCACCGCCTTCTCCTCCGGCAGCACCTCGCGTAGTCTTCCGTACGCCTCCCTGTAAAACTCTTTTAAGAATCCAAAAGAGATGGGCGCTGAACCTTCCGCCATCCCGGGATCCACCGCGCGGTAGCGTTCAGTGACGTTAAAAATCTCCCAGGAGGCCTCCGTATTTGGCTCGTTCAGGATCTGAATGCCGTAAAGTCCGCTTCGTTTTCCATAGCGCTCCGCCAGCCGTGTAAGCACACTCAGAGCAAACTCCACATTCTCCGGCTGCTGCGCCCATTTGCAGACGCCGGAAATTCCCCCGTTGTCGAACCCGTTCTGACTCCCCGGGACAGTATGCAGATCCAGGAGAATCTGAAGTCCATATTTCTCCGCCCAGGCAAACGCCTTGTCAAGCTCCTCTGTGCAGCCGAGAAACGGCGGACAGTCGCCAAAAACAAAATAGGGAACCGGGATACGCACCATATTCATCCCCAGAGCGCGGATCTGCGCGAAATCACGCTCCGTAATATATTCGCTCCTGTGTATCCGGATCCGCGCCTCATAGACTTCCTTTGACAGTCTGCGCGGAAGATAATACTCATCTTCCGCATCCGTCCCCTGAAAAAGAGCCGGACTCATCCATTTTTCCAACACCAGCCAGTTCCCCAGGTTTACTCCCTTGATAAACATAATCTTATCCTCCTTTTATCAGGCCTCCGCCCGCTTTTTAAGATCCGCGATAATGCCGTCAAACTCTTTATCCAGCTTATACCACTGCAGCAGGATGATGATCACCGCATAGATGATGATAGGGATAATAGCAAAAGCCATTTTTACCGAAAATACTGCTCCTGCGGACTGAACATCCGCTGCGTCCACATATCCGCCCAGAGTAATGATCCATCCCAGAATGGCTGAGCCAAGCCCATTGCCAATCTTATAGCCGAAGCTGCATGCACTGTTCACAAGTCCCTCTGTCCGGTTTCCGGTCTTCCATTCTCCGTAGTCAATGGTGTCAGATACCATAGCCCACATCGTGGCTCCCATACACGCTGAAGCAACGCCTCTTAAAATACTGGCCGCCATGATAACCACATAGTTGGCTGTCACAAGCATGACGCCGAATCCGATGATGTTCAGCACACAGCCGGCAATCAGGACATTTCTCTTTCCCATTTTTTTCACGAAGAAGGCCACTAGGAACATTGTCACGATCTGGGCAACATATACAGCGTTGCCGATAGGGGTCACCAGATTTCTGTCATTTAACACTGTTTTCGCAAAGTAGACTGTAGCCCCGCCATAGAGCGCCATCGCCACAAAAATCAACGCCAGCATGATCGTGACTATGATCCAGTATTTGTTTTTAATCAGAGACTGAAATGCTTCCTTAACCGGGATATCCTTCTCCTCTCCATCCTTACCCGCCGGCTTTACCCGCTCTTTGCATCCGATGAAGTTAATGAGGAAGAGGACGACAGCCACAAGGCCGAACACGCCGAAGGTCTTGCTCCAGGCAGCCGCGTTATCGCCGAAGAACTCCACCAGCTTCAAGGTAAAGGTGTTGATAAAGAGAGAGCCCGCAGTGGCCAGCAGATTCCTGAACACACTCAGCACACTCCTCTCATAGGGATCCTGTGTCATCAGCGCGTTAAGCGCGGAATAGGGAACATTGATCGCGGTATAAATCACGGTAGAGACAAGATTGTATGTAATAAAGACGTATACCAGCTTTGCGTTCTGCGTCCATCCCGCAGGCACTGAGAAGAGAAGAACGCCCGCCAGCGCAAAGGGAACGCACATCCTTAAAATCCATGGCCTGGCTTTTCCGAATCTGGAATGTGTTCTGTCCACAATGGTTCCCATGATCAGGTCGCTGATCCCGTCGAACACACGGGAGATCAGCATGATGATTCCTACCGCCCCCGCGTTCACCCCCGCGTAGTCCGTATAATACAGCAGCAGAAATCCCGTCATCGCTGTGTAAATGATATTACATCCGCCGTCACCGCATCCATAAGAAAATCTCTCTAACACAGAAAGTCCTTTTTTCTTCATCTGTTCCATGTCAAATCCTCCATTTTTACTCTTCGTTTCTCTTTTTACAAGGTGATTCGCGAACTCCTTTTATGCCTTGTATCAGTTCAGCCATACAGATGTCCGTTTATGAGTAAAACAGTGGCGCTAGCCACAGTAAGCACGCAGTGCGGTTTTACGAATGGCGCGGGCTGAACTGTTACTATGTCTTTATTCTACAAGGATTTACCATGTTATATAAGTATGTAAACAAACGAAAAAACAGGTCGATACAAACTTTTTCGTATCAACCTGTTTTTAAACTTTTCTTTAATCTCTTTTCCGTACTTCCCTTGGAGAACATCCATACCGCTCCCTGAACATGCGGCGGAATACCTTCTCATTGTAAAAACCGTGTCTCTCCTGCAGTTCACGGATGCTATGGTCCGTGTTGAGCAAATCTACATAAATCCGCTCCAACCGGACTGTATTGACATATTCTAAAAAGGTCATCCCCATATTCTCCTTGAAAAACCTGGAGAAATAGATCTCATTGAGGCCAATCTCCTCCGCAATTTCACGGATGCTGATGGGCTCAATATGATTTTTCTGAACATAATCTATGATCTTCTGGATACGTTCCAGATTCTTCTGATGCTTTCGCACCTCACTCTGAGGCACGCGGCGGGAAAAAGAATGTACCAGAATATAAGACAGCTCAAAAATCAGACTGTAACAGCGAAAAATATATCCCTCCGCCCGGAATTGATACGCGATCCACAAGTCCTGAAGGACACTGCGGATATTTGCCAGTTTTGTCTGCACTCTCAGATCCGGTGAATCCATATCAACCGCAATCACATACTCCCGGATATCCGGTACAAATCTCTCCATGAACGCCACCGGAATCTGCAGCAGGATCGCGGTATTTCCGCTTCTGCACCATGTGGAATGGATCGTCATAGGATTGACTACCACAAATTCATTTTTCTTTAAGTTTCTGGAACGATTATTGATCTGTACCTCCAGATCTCCGTTAATCAGATAGATGATCTCGATCCAGTCATGGTAATGCTTATTGAACCCGTGGTTTCCTTTATCGATGGAAAATTCCAGATGGATGTCCATCATCTCACTGGGAACTACGAATTCATAGCGGTAGTCTCCCATGTCTACAGTTCTACCTTCAGATTCTGTTTCTCAATATTATGTCTGTTAGCATAACCGGTCAGGATCATAGTCAGAGCGCCGTCCCCGGTGATGTTGCAGGCAGTTCCGAAGCTGTCCTGCAGGGCAAAGATGGTAAGCATCAGGGCGGTTCCTGTAGAGTCAAATCCAAGGACGCCTGTGATCAGTCCCAGGGAGGCCATAACTGTTCCTCCCGGCACTCCCGGCGCGCCGATGGCAAAGATGCCAAGCAGCAGACAGAAGAGGATCATCGTTCCAAGAGACGGAAGCTGTCCGTACAGGATCAGAGAAACGGTCATAACAAAGAACACTTCTGTAAGTACGGATCCGCACAGATGAATATTTGCAAAAAGCGGAATTCCAAAATCCACCATATCTTCGCGAAGCGGTTTGGACTTCTTCGCGCAGCGCAGAGCTACCGCCAGAGTCGCTGCGGAAGACATAGTACCTACTGCTGTGATATAAGCCGGGCCATAATTTTTGATGACGTCAAAAGGATTGCTCTTTGAGTAGACTCCCGCTACTGCATAAAGTACTGCCATCCAGATGAAATGCCCTGCCATTACAATAAGAACGATCTTGATAAATACCGGAAGCTGCTTGGTGATCGTTCCTTCGTAGGAAAGCGCGCAAAATGTAAATCCGATGAAAATCGGCAGAACCGGAATCACGATCCTAGTCACTACTTCGAGCACGATCTTCTGGAACTCCTCCAGTATGTTCGTCACTGTCACTGCTTTTGTCCAGGTAGCCGCAAGACCGATCAATACGGAAAATACCAGGGCGCTCATGACGCTCATGATCTGCGGGATCTCAAGCTGGAAGACAACCTCCGGCAGCTCCTTCAGTCCTTCCACCTCAGAAACAATGGACAAATGCGGGATGATCCCGTAGCCTGCCGCCATGGACATAAACGCAGCCAGAACAGATGACGCATACGCGCAGAATATGGCTACTCCCAGCATACGGGAGGCATTTCTCCCAAGCCTGGTGATCGACGGCGCGATAAAACCGATAATGATCAGCGGCACGCAGAAATTGATGAACTCTCCCAGAACAAACTTCACTGTCACCACAACGTTCATCAACGCTGTTCCGGAAAACTGTCCTACAATAATACCGATGACAACTCCGAGCAGAAGCTTGAACGGGAGGCTGGTAACTACTTTTTTCATATTGGTAACCTCTCTTCCTTTCTCTGTGTCATTTCTGTTCTGCACAATTTCCCACACAGAAATGACCAAATATAGATTTATTATAATCAATATATGCCAAACTGGCAAGACGGTTTCTTTTCTCTCATTCTGTATGCAAAAGAAAACAAAAAGAAAACTGCCGCTTACCCGGCGATCTTGCCAGGCAGGCGGCTGTTCATACGTTTTCTTTTTATTTTTAGGGAAAGGAAAGAGTTCCGGCAACTCTCCCGGCAATGAAGTGTTACCGGCGGTCTTAAAGGGGCTTTCCTTTAAGACACTTATATCATATAACATAAATGTGATGAGAATTTGTATAATTTCTAATAAAATTATAAAATCTATAAAATAATTATTTATGATTTATGTGCGTCTCTTATCCAGCTTTCTGGAGAGCATCATTCCGATTCCCTGCAGGATCTGTACCAGCACCACCAGAATGATGATCGTCACGATCATAATATCGGTCTGATACCTGTAATAACCGTACTGGGTGGCAATGTCGCCCAGTCCGCCGCCGCCTACAATACCGGCCATAGCCGAATATCCAAGGATCGTACCTATGGCAATGGTAACGCCTACAAGCAGAGAGGTTCTCGCCTCGGCCAGAAGAACCTTCCAGATCACAGTACCTGTTCCCGCTCCCATGCTGACGGCAGCCTCGATCACCCCGGGATCCACCTCCTTCAGAGAGGATTCCACCATTCTGGCGATAAAGGGCGCAGCCGCTATCACCAAAGGCACGATGGTCGCGGTAGATCCATAGCTCTTCCCGACGATCAGCTTCGTAATGGGCATAACAAGGATCAGAAGGATCAGGAAGGGAATACTCCTCAGAATATTCACGATCACATCCAGCACTTTGTAAACAAAAGCATTGGGACGGATTCCTTCCTTGTCTGTCACCGTAAGCAGGATTCCCATGGGAAGACCCAGCACATAGCCGAACAGTGTGGATACCAGCGTCATATATAAAGTGTCCCTGGTGCCTTCCACCAGCATCATAATTGTATCATTATCCAACATCAGAACTCAACTCCTCCACTCCCATACGAATATTTTTCAGATACTGGATCATCTTGTCCGCCGTCTCACTGTCCTCGGGAAGCTGGAGGATCATCTCTCCTTCCGCCTGTCCGTTGATATTTTTCGTATCGGCGTAAAGAATATTGACCGGGGTACGGAATTCCAGCACCAGATTTCCAATAACAGGTTCAAAGGATGATTTATTTTCAAAGGTCACGCGGATCAGACGTTTTCCATTCATCTCCTTGATCTGGTTCCTGCCGCTGAATACCAGCTTGCGGGCGGCCTCTGTTCTGGGATTGCGGAACAGCTCCTCCACCGTGCCTGTCTCCGCCAGATCGCCGCTGTCCAGAACCGCCACCTTATTGCAGATTTCCTGCACAACGCTCATCTCGTGAGTGATCACCACGATGGTAATGCTGTAATTCTGGTTGATTTCCTTCAGAAGCCCCAGAATGGATTTCGTAGTCTGGGGATCCAGGGCGCTGGTGGCCTCGTCGCAGAGAAGGATGTCCGGATCGGAAGCCAGCACTCTGGCTATCGCCACTCTCTGCTTCTGCCCTCCGGAGAGCTGAGCCGGATAGGACTGGGCCTTATCCTCCAGCCCGACGATTTTCAGGTATTCCATAGCCTTTTTTCTGGCTTCCCTTTTTTTGACTCCTGCGATCTCCATGGGGAAGCAGATGTTGTCCAGGGCAGTCCGCTGCATCAGAAGATTGAAATGCTGGAAGATCATGCCGATCTTCTGCCGCTCTTTTCGCAGCTCCTTCTCCGAAAGCTCTGTCAGGCTCTTGCCGTGTACGCGGACTGTTCCGGATGTCGGCCGCTCCAGAAGATTCAGACACCGGACCAGGGTACTTTTTCCAGCGCCGGAAAGACCGATAATTCCAAAAATATCGCCCTTTTCAATACAAAAGCTGATATCCTTGGCGGCCTCCACCGCGCCGCCTCTGCCAGAAAAGCTTTTGCAGAGGTGTTCTACCTGTATGATAGGTTCTGCCATTTAAAAATCCTCCTTGTCCCTCTCAAATGATACTGTCAAAATGATTATTCTGCCGCTTCCGCGTCTTCCGCATCTTCAAAAGGAATTACCGCGCCGTCATAATTTTCTGTAATGAAATCCTTAATCTCGTCTGACTTCAGCGTATCTACCAGCGCCTTGATCTTTTCGCTGTCCTCGTTGCCTTCTTTTACCGCGATCACGTTTACATAGGTCTGCGCTGCCTCTGAATCTGATTTCTCATAAGCGATCGCGTCCTTTGAAACCGAATATCCGGCCTGCAGCGCGTAGTTTCCATTTAATACCACAAAGGCAACCTCGCCTGCCACACGGGAAACCTGAGCGGCCTCCATCTCCTCGATCTCAATGTTCTTAGGATTCTCTTCAATATCCTTTGCGGTAGCTGTCAGGCCCGCGTCCTCTTTCAGCTTGATCACGCCATTGTCCTGGAGGAGCAGAAGAGCCCTCGCTTCATTGGTAGTGTCGTTCGGAACGGCGATCACGTCGCCTTCTTCCAGCTCGCTGAGGTCTTCCTTGGTTCCCGGATAAATTCCGAATGGTTCATAATGAATACCGCCCGCGTTTACCAGGCTCGTTCCCTGTTCCGCGTTAAAGTCGTCCAGATAAGGAATATGCTGGAAATAATTGGCGTCAAAGTCCCCGCTGTCTACTACAAGGTTCGGCTGTACATAATCCTGGAAAACTGTAACCTCCAGATCCCAGCCCTGCTCCTCCAGAAGGGGTACCGCCTGCTCCAGGATCTCCGCGTGAGGAGTAGCGGACGCCGCTACAGTGATCGTACCCTTATCCTCCGCGCTTACCAGAACCGCGTTTCCCGCCAATGCTCCCAGTGCCAGTGATGCTGTTAATGTTCCCGCAAGTAATTTTTTGATTTTCATAACTCTTCTCTCCTGTCTTCTTATTTAATTAATTTTATTTTACTTTATTCAGTTTTCTTTTTCCTCTGAATCTTCCCCAAACTGAAAAAACAGGAAGTCCAAAGGGAGCTTCCTGCAGATGTAATCAACCCGATATCTGTTCAGATATTGTTCTATTTACAATCCGTCGCCGCCTGCAATCCTCTCATGGGCAGCCGGTGATCCAGGAAGTCTCTGATACATAAACGCACAGCAAAACATAGACATATACATGCACATGTCCATACACATTTCCTGATTCATCATACCGCACATGTGTTTCTTCTGCCCTGCATTTACTGTAAACATGATTCTTCCTCCTTTTCTTTCAGTCTTTTTATGTGTTGAATGATAGCACGATATAACATCTCTGTCAACTGTTTTTTCGTTGACACATATTGCCTGTAATGATACCATGGTTACAGTTCGCAACAGAAGTAGCCTGTAACGATTTCAGCATATTTAAAATGCATCTTCGGTGCATTGGCTGAAATCCCGCGCATCATCATACTGGCGCACAGCCTGACATCTGGTGTCAGGGTTGCGAATGAACAGCAGCATATCCTGTTACAAAAAAATGATATTTAAGCTTTGCAGAGTTTTAGGACATAGGCCGTTTCTTTGCCCTGAAATCCCCTGCACAGCATTCACTGACTCGAATTCAAGGAGGTTCATCCATGAGTAAAAAAGCGATCATTGCCATGAGCGGCGGCGTAGATTCCAGCGTAGCGGCCTATCTGATGATTCAGAAGGGCTACGAATGCGCCGGCGCCACCATGAAGCTATACGATAAGCCTCAGAGCGCCGCGCCCGGCAGCCGCGCCTGCTGTACTCCTTCAGATACGGAAGACGCGCGCCATGTGGCGGCCAGGCTTGGAATTCTCTACTATGTTTTTCCCATGCAGGAAGAATTCCGGAAACATGTAATCCAGAAATTTTCAGATACTTACTTCGAGGGCGGCACCCCCAATCCCTGTATTGACTGCAACCGCTTTCTGAAATTTGACGCTCTTCTTCAAAAAGCAAGGGAGCTGGGAATGGAATATATCGCCAGCGGCCATTACGCCCGGATCGAACAGGATCCCGCCACAGGCAGATACCTTCTGAAAAAAGGGCTGGACGATTCCAAGGATCAGAGCTACGTCCTCTACTCCATGACTCAGGACCAGCTTTCCCACACGCTCTTCCCTCTTGGAAGCTATACCAAGGCGGAAATACGCCGGATCGCTCAGGAGCAGGGCTTCGTCAACGCCGACAAGCCGGAAAGCCAGGATATCTGCTTTGTACCGGACGGAGACTACGCTTCCTTTATTGAAGAATACACAGGAAAGCGCTCCCAGCCCGGAGACTTCGTAAGCGTGGAAGGGACAGTTCTGGGAAAACACAAAGGGCAGATCCATTATACCATCGGGCAGCGCAGGGGCCTTGGAATTTCCGCTCCGCAGTCTCTTTATGTCTGCGGCAAGTCATTAAAGGAAAATACGGTTATCCTGGGAGGAAAACAGGATCTCTTATCCGACACCTGCTTTGTGAGCGATATCAACCTGATTCCCTGGGACGAGCTGCCGGGCCCGATTTCCTGCAAAGTAAAGGTACGCTACCGGCATCCGGAACAGCCCGCTGTCGCGGAACAGATCGGAAAAGGGCTTTTAAAAATCACCTTCCGGGAGCCCCAGAGAGCCATTACCCCGGGGCAGGCCGCCGTACTCTACGATGGAGATACCGTCCTGGGCGGCGGGACGATCCTCGCTGAAAACCCTGTGATATGATAACAACAAAACCTCCTCTGGCCGCAGCGGTCTGTCAGAGGAGGTTTTCTTTTTAAATCTTTCTTTTTAAGTGTCTTTCTTTTTTAATTTTTCTTTTAATTTTCTTTAGAAGTTTTTTGGCGTTTCTTTCAGGCTCTTCTGGGCCCTTCGATCTCTCTCATAGCCTTGCGGAACTGGAAAAAGAACAGTATGGCTGTGAAAGTAATGGCCAGGGTATCCGCCACCGGCTCCGCCAGATACACGGCGGTCGTTTTGTCCGCCGGAAAAATAGCAGGCATAAGATAGATCAGCGGAAGCAGCAGAATGAATTTACGGGTTACAGCCACAAGGATAGAGGCTTTCGCGTTTCCCAGAGCCCCAAAGGTAAGCTGGCAGGCCATTTGGATGCCGAAGATACAGATCACCGCCATATATATCCTCAGAGCGTGACTGGTAAAATCCAGAAGCGCCGGGTCTGAGGTAAACATTCCCGCGAACATCTCTGGAAAGAGTATAACTACAGCCCAGAAAATAACGGAATAGCACAGGCTGACCTTCAGGAGCAGTCTGTAAGCCTCCCTCACTCTGTCCGCGTTTCTGGCTCCATAATTATAACTGATAATAGGCTGCGCCCCCTGTCCCAGTCCCTGAGAAGGAAGCATGGCGAACTGCATAACGCTGGTAAGAATCGTCATCGCTCCCACCGCGATATCTCCTCCGTATTTCAGAAGAGACGAGTTGAAGCAGACGGAAATCACACTCTCGCTGGACTGCATGATAAATACAGAAAGTCCCAGCGCCAGACAGGGCAGGATCACCTTTCTTTTCAGCACACAATTCTTCCTTCTGATCTTCAGGTAAGTCTTTTTTCCAAGCAGGAAGCTTAATACCCAGATACAGGAAAGCGCCTGGGATATGATCGTCGCCAGGGCGGCTCCCTTCACTCCCATATCAAACCCGAAAATAAATACAGGATCAAGGATGATATTCGTTACCGCTCCCAGAAGTACAGCCAGCATTCCTGTCTTGGCAAAGCCCTGAGCAGTGATAAACATATTCATGCCAAGGGTAATCTGTACAAAAATTGTACCCACCGCGTAAATATTCATGTAGTCTACCGCATATTTTATGGTATTCTCGCTGGCTCCGAACGCCATAAGAAAATCACGGTTCCAGATAAGAAGCGCGGCCGTCAGAAGCGCTGAAACGATCACCTGCATACAAAAGCAGTTGCCCAGAATCTGTTCCGCAGCCGCTTTGTCCTTTTTTCCCATACAGATCGTCGCTCTGGGAGCGCCCCCGTTTCCTACGAGGGCGGCAAAGGCCGATACGATCATGATCAGAGGCATACATACCCCTACCCCGGTCAGGGCCAGGGCTCCCTCCCCGGGAATATGACCTATGTAAATCCTGTCTACAATATTGTAAAGCATATTGATGATCTGAGCGGTGACCGTAGGCAGAGCAAGCCTTAAAAGCAGCCTGCCTACCGGCTCCGTCCCCAGAAAACTTTTATCCTCCTGCATAATAACACCTGTCTTTCTTTTCTCTATTGTATACTATATCCCTTTACGATCATTTTTTCAAGACAATACGCCGCAGTTTACTGCCAAAGGTAATCTGCTGCCCCGCGTGGAGAAACGTTCCCATTTTCACTTATCGACAGGCTTACCCAGTGCCGGGAATGGGAAAACGGGCCGTCGTTATCGTCCCAGCAATGCCGTTCCGGCCTTCAAAACGCCCGCCAGGAGCATCACCGCAACAGGAGACATCTTTATTTTTATCAGGAGAAACAGACACAGGAAAAAGATGATTACCAGTTCCCAGTTTGTATCAGAAAGAAGTATTTTTTCCGCTTCTCCCCAAAATGCGGATACAAGGACAGCTACTCCGGCTGAAGCGATCATCGCCACAACTGCCGGTCTCAGAAATCCCAGTACATCCTGCAGGGTTTTCATATTCCGGTATTTCAGGTAAAGCTTCGCCAGCAAAATTACAAGAATACAGGAGGGCAGGATACAGCCCGCGGTAGCCGCAAGAGCTCCCGGAAAGCCCGCTATTTTTATTCCTACAAAGGTAGCCGAATTCACAGCGATAGGCCCCGGCGTCATCTGTGAGATCGTAATCAGATCTGTAAATTCACTCATCGTAAGCCAGCCGTGCAGATCCACAATCTGATTCTGGATCAGCGGCATGGCCGCATACCCGCCGCCGAAGCTGAAAAGTCCTATTTGCAGAAAACTAAGAAACAACTGCAGACAGATCATTTCTTTTTCCTCCTTTTCGTCCATACAGCATGGAAAATTCCAAGCGCGACACAGGCCAGGACTATATAAATCACATTTATCTGCAGACAGCAGGCAGCCACAAAGGCCGCAAGCATGACAGCCACGGAAGTTCTGTTTTTCTCCCGAAAAATTCCTGCGGCCATCTCATAAACAACAGCCGCTATAACAGCCCCGACGCCCGCCTGCATTCCCTCCAGCATTTCACTTACAATAAAATTATCCCGGAACGCATTATAAAAAAAAGAGATCAGAGAAATAATCACAAACGGAGGAATGATCGTCGCAATGATAGCAGTCGCCGCTCCGGCTATACCAGCCAGCTTATATCCCACTACAATCGCTCCGTTCACCGCGATCGCTCCCGGAGAGGACTGCGCGATAGCAATCAGATCCAGCATCTCCGTTTCTCCGATCCAGTGATATTCATCCACAAATTTCTTTTTCATAAGCGTTACGATCACATAGCCGCCCCCGAATGTAAACGCACTGAGATACAATGTCGATACGAAAATTTTTATCAGAATCTTTTTTTTGTTCTCCATGCTCATCCCGCTTTCTCTTGATTTTCCACCCGCTCAAATCCGACAGTATCAGGATATAGATTCCGCCCTGTATAAAAGCCGGGATTTATCTTTTGTCCTCATCCATGAAAACCGCTGTCCGGGTCATTCACACCAGCCCTGCGATCAATTCCTCCAGTTTCTGAACAAACATCCCCACAAAATATCCGTCTATCAGCCGGTGGTTTACATCCAGCGTCATATTGATCATATATCTGCCGTTATTTTCCGTATATTTTCCCCATACAAGTATCGGAGCCGTATCGTCTTTCAGTTTTGGATCGTTGTAATCCCGCTCATTGGAACACATTGTAATATCTGCCCAGGGAATGCAGGAATAGATGATCTGCGGCTCTCCCGCTCCCTCCAGCGCGTCTACCGCTAAGGGATTGTGTATGCTTTCTTCCCTTGCTCTTTCCGCAAATTCGATTATGCTGCCTTCACAGGGGAGCGATACCATATGAAAGCTTGTGGCGCCTTTTTTCAGATCTGTGAAGCAGGGAACCCGCCGTTCAATCTTAAATACCCTGTTATCCTCAATTTCCAATAAAAATTCCTCCACTGAATTCAAAGCCTGTGTGCAAAGATAAATCAGTGAATAATAAAACGAAATATGACGCTTCCGCGTAAAATTCAGCAGATTCGTAATCTCTATATTGAAAGCGACGCAGTAATGAGGTGTCGAGCATTTCGAATAATATTTAAAGTGCTCTTTCCGGTCCCATTTTTCTATATCAATCTCCTGTCTCATCATGCCCTCCGAATTTTTATATTTACTTTTCTATAAGATAATTAACTTTTGGATCCTAATACCATTTTTATAGCTAAGAATCATATGACACGACGCAAAAATAACCTTCTCCGTCCGACTCAAAACCAAACCCACAGCCTGGCTCCCTCTTCCCAGCAGCCGCGCTTTGCCTTCCTGCCGCTACACACAGTATAATCAAAATTTACAAAATGCACAAGCTTTTCAACAACAGGGTATCCCCTTGTATAAGAGGTTAAAATTATATACTTTACCTCTTTCATGCCCCTTTAAAGAAAGAGGCTTTGGAGACTACCTCAAAATCTGCAGCGTTCAAATGACCGTCTCTGTAGGCTGAAATTAAAGTATTCAGAGTTTTTGCAATAAAAAAATAAGAGAAACGCTGTAAAATCAACGTTTCTCTCACTTTTAACTACTGCCGCAGACCGGATAAATCAAAGTCAATAGATAATTGTAATGCGGTGTAAAATAGGCGTTACTTCCTATTATAATTATATGGTATTATATATAATTATAATAATTTTGCCCCTAAATTGCCCCGGAAAAAATATAAAAAGTCCAAAAATCCCTTGACTATTGGTATCCAATATGATATTATATAATCACAGGAAGGAAATAAACAAAAGGAGAGAATGAAGATGAGAAAATATCTTGTAATTGACCAGAAAAAATACGGTGATGAGTATATCGAGGTTCACGACACGCTTGAAGATGCTAACACAGATGCAGAGTATCAGTGGGATCACCTTACAAGGAACGAGAAAAAGGAACATCATATCTTTGTCGCCCATGTAGAGGACAGCGATGATTATCTGAATGACTGGGCATTTGAAGATGACGAGGTTGACTGGACAGCATATCATAGTCTGGACACGGAAGAGGGATATTTCGACAGCGACAAGGAGAGTGAATGATGGAAGTAAAAAGAAACGTCATGTTCGCAAAAGCCGGCGGCACAGCCGGAAAGAACAGCAAGAACTACAAGATATCGCTCCCGGCTGATATGGTCCGGGAACTGGGGGTCACGGAAGAGGACAGAAGCGTGACTCTGACATGTGAGGATGGGAAGATCGTCATAGAAAAAGATTCCCCGGAGAAATAATCTCCGGGGTTTTACTTTACTGCCGCTCAATATACTCTGCGCTGACAAATCCGTGATACTTTCCAGCGATCCGAATGTAATACCACTTCGATCCGTCATTTGCTGTCTGGGTGTAATTCATCACATCCACAAGGTTTCCGCGGTTCAATGTCGGGTAGGATTTGATCTGCGGAAATTCTGTTCCTGCCCATGTGCGGACATTCAGGGCCGAAGCGGTCACTTTGCCGACAAAGAGACGCTGTGTCTTGTCCTGCTTGTCGGCGATTTCCTGCTTCGGCGGTTCTGCAGTCTGAACTCCGTCCTTCTGGATATACTCTGTCCAGATCCATCCTACGCCAATTCCCGCAACATTAACCTGCGTCCATTTGCCAGACGTAACGCCATTGATTTCAAAACGGTTACCTTTCATCAGTTCACCGATGATTTCACCGTTGGGGTATGCCCGGACATAAAGGTTATCCACTGTCGCCGTGGCTGTGCCGGTTGCTTTCCAGCAGTCAGTTCCGTCGGAAAAATCCTCTCCGTAGTCAATCCATACATAGCCGTCGATCTGGCTATTACCGATGGTATAGGATTTCTCCGCCACGCATCCACCATTAGCTTCAACAGTATTCAGACCTCCTGCGGATGTGTTTCCTTCATTTGTTCGTATTGTGTTTCCATTGATTGCAATTACGCGGCCAATATGAGCACCGTTACGGAAGATCACCAAAGATCCCAGCTTCGGAGTGCTGTGCCATGTGCCTTTTGATTTAGAGCGAGCTTTCACGCTGTTGCAGTTGTAAAATCCATTTCCCATGATCTCAAGAGCCTTCTGCTTGCCGAAAATTTGAGCGCAGATCCAGAACTGATACACCGCGCACCACGGCTGTCCCTGACAACCCATAAGCCCCATGTTATTCACGTCACGGGAATACTTTGTGTAATTATTATATCCGGCATTTCCAGTCTTGCTGTCAAGATTACTATTTGACCGTTTTTCCAGATAGCCTACCTGCGCGTCCAGAAGCTGCTTTGTCTTTTCCCATAATCCCATAGGTTCATCCTCCTTGTCTGCATAGTCCTTATAAAACACATCCCGGTCAACATTGCCGTTGATTCCGGGGATTTTTGCCTTACTGGAATACTGCCAGCCTACGCCCACAGACGGACGTAGCCGCTCCTGTAGCCAGCCATCGTCATTAGCCGGGTACCTGGCAATCCAGAAATCATACTTATCCTTTAGGGCATCCGGAATTACATTGTCATACCAGTCCATGTTGCAGTAGATGCCGAATTTATATCCGGCGGTAGTGATTACACTCCAGAAAGTCTTGATCAGCGTGGTGAGCGCGGATTCCGATAAGGCTCTCTGCTTGCTCCATTCCAAATCCAGGAAAACCGGGAAGTCAAGCGGCCTGCCGTCCAGAACGTCCACAACCTTTTCTGCCTCCTGTTGAATCTCTGCCACAGTCAGCGCGTAGGAATATTTATAAACACCTACGGGGATTCCATACTGAATACACCCGGCATAGTTATTCTCAAACTGAGAATCCCGTGCATTGCTCTTCTCCGAGATCCTTAGAATAGCAAACCCCATTCCATATTCATTTACAGTTTTCCAGTCAATTTCTCCCTGATAGGAAGAAACGTCGATTCCCTTAATTTCCATCCTCTTCCTCCTTGTTGACTACTTTATTCGCGACTTCGAGACCATTGATCAATATTTTCGGCACATTAAATCCAGCTTCAACAAAATTTTCTACAATAGACCGGATCTCGTTGATCAGGAGAGAAGCAAGGACAAACCACCCCAGAAGGGATGTGATTCCTAAATCAATCCCCAGTGTCTTTCCAATTTCCACGAATACCGCGCTCGCCCCGAACGCCACCATGATCATGAGCCAATATCCTAGTTTTTTCAGAACGCCCTGCCAACCTTTGACGGAGTTCTCCTTTCCGGCGATCCGGCTTTTCATCCAGCCGGTGATCCAGTCAGCAATATTCAGCGCGAGAAACGCAACAAACAGAATCCAATGCTCGCCCAATATGTAGGATAAGACCGCCACGATCGCGCCCGCAACAAGGTTATAAGTGTCAATAATTGCATTTGCATAGTCCATTTTCTTCATGACCTCCACCTCTACTCTGATTTCAGAAGCGCTTCTGCTTCTTCTTTTGTGATTTCCTTCCAGTAACGCTCGTCCACGCCGGTTACGCCCGGCTCCCAAGTATTCTGCATACCTTCGAGAACATTCTGATAGTATTTGCCTTTGTGTTTGACTACCGCGCCGGTCTGATATTTGTCTGAAATTCCGTCCCACGCTTCCCACTTCGGGATTTTTGCAGGCTTGTCCTGCGGCTCTTCAGGTTCCGTCTCACCGGACTGTAATTTCTCAACGCTGGCTTTCAGGATTTCGATTTCCTCAGACATGGCATTGCATTTTTCGGACAGCCGGCTATACAGTTTTGCCAGATCAGGAGCCTGCGCCTGCGGATTCTGGTACTGGAAAACCAGTTGTTCCAACTCGATTTTTTCCTCGTCTGTGATATCTCCGTTTGCCCACGCTACATTGATTTTATGGTATATCGCGTCGTTGGGTTCCTTCTGCGACATGATGATTGATTTTAGAATACTATACATATTTCTCCTTTCTGGCTTTGAGCCTAAAAAAAATAACATACAACAAAAGACATTTTATTAAATGCCCTTTGGCATATGTTTTAGTTAACTAAATAGCAATAAACCAAGATGCATAAGAAATGATTGGGGCAATTCACTCGAAATTGAACTGCCAACGCACCAAAACAAAGGAAGCATTCACGGGATTTTCGTAGAAAGTAATGTCGCTTTATATATTATATGGACAGCTGGAGGTGACGTAATAGAACTAAACACCTATACTGTATATGAAAATGGACATAATGTTTCTTTTTCTGTAGATCCCAGCACAGGAAAAGTTACTGCAACCGCAAAGAATACAACAGCCTTGATGTATATTGGAAATTAGTCAGATTTATTGCTTTTTAAGATAAATCCTGCAAGAGGGCTTTTTTCCATGGTAAAAAATCTTCAGATTGTGCTTGTTTTTGGGTTAAAAACATTTCCGTTGTAGACATATTAAAGCACGCTATAGTAATGTTGTTATCCATATTAATAATATATCCTTCTGTATATCTATTTGGGGAGTTTGTGACTGTATCATTTGTACGAAAAACAGTAATTCCTTCGGCGCATGATTTGGCATACACAAATAAATCTGCGTTAGTAATTGTATTTTTACCAATTCTTCCAGTATTGCTATTTAGTTCATTAATGGCTCCAACAACGGTTTTTGCCGTTGTCTGCAAGGCATTTATCGTCGCGACTTGTGCAAGGTTGGCAAAATTGGCGTTCATACTCGCTACTGCTGCATTTACATCCGCGATCGCTTCGTTGGCGTTTGAGATCGCCGTATTGGCGTTCTGGACTGCTGTTGCTGCCTGCTGTGCCGCTGTTGTGGCTGTCTCGACCGCTTCATTCGCCTGTTCAATAG
>DSLMC04103__coassemble_397_pt1 | contig 41231 bp, 38 predicted proteins | sample DSLMC04103__metabat2_high_PE_018 | metagenome-assembled genome bin DSLMC04103 | reverse complement strand
AGTTATCCGGTATAAAATAATCCCCGGTACCGTCAGTTTAAAAGGATGATACCGGGGAAAATTATTGTGACAAATAAATTCTGAAATGATTTCCTACTTTTCTTCCAGCACAGATGTGCAGTGAGCGCAGCGGGTAGCCTCAATGGGGATTTCGCTGAGACAATAAGGACATTTTTTAGTGGTTGGAGCCTCGGCTTCCGGTTTCTTCTGTCCGAGGGACATCAGCTTATTGATTCCTTTCAGCAGGCAGAAAAGAACGAAAGCCAGAATCAGGAAATTCACAAGCTCTGATATAAAATTGGAGGCAAATTTCGCGGCGTCGTTCAGTCCGTACATTTCTGCGCCGGTTACAAGATTCAGGATCGGGTTGATAAAGTTGTCGGTCAGGGAGGTTACAATACCAGTGAAAGCACCGCCAATAATTACCCCGACTGCCATGTCCATCATGTTTCCACGAAGGGCGAAAGCCTTAAATTCTTCGATAAACTTTTTCATTTTGTACTTTCCTTTCATATCTTATCTTAATGTATTTTGTATAGTGTACCATGATTTTTGAGGGCAGAAAAGTATTTTTTTTGTGTCATAGTGTTATTAACTTGTGATCCCCTCTCTGTACAAGAGTCATTGATTACTTTGGGCAGAGCCACTTTTTTGAGGTTCTGCCTTACTTGTATTAATTTCTTCGGTTGGGATACTTACTTATCGGCCGAACGACTGTAAAGGGAAAAGATTTCGTACAACACCATGTTATAATATAGCGGACCGGGAACCTTCAAACAGATTCCCGGCCCCTGCTGTACCAGAGAAGCAGAGCGAAAATTATTGCTATACACCTTCACTTTCGAGAAATTGTGTAACTGTCATGCACTTTGGATGTTCAATATCCAAGCTAAGAAAATCTTTGTCCCCGGTAAGGATGATGTCTACATCTGACACAATGGCGGCATTTAGAATTGGCTGGTCTTTCGCGTCGCGTATCAGCTTTTCCGCATGGTCTACCGCCGGGATTAACTCATAGGACATTTCCGCAAGCAGCACTTCCGCATCCGGCAGATATTTCGGTGCTTTGCGCCCGAGAATATCCCGCAACTCAGCGATGTTTCGATCACACAAAACTATCTCGTGGTTATCCACGATGTAGAGTAAAGCTTTTGCCGGCTTTGATCGGGGAAAGACTAATGCGGAAAATAAAATATTTGTGTCAATAAGTATCCGCATTTTATCGTTCCTTTCCGTAGCGCACTTCGTCTACAAGCGCTTGAATATCCTCTTCGCTGGTAATTTCCATCGCTTCGGCAGCACCGGCAAAAGCAGCCTGTGCTTTTCGGATAGCGGCTGCGGAGGCGTTGCTGACAACAATCTCTCCGTTCTGCTTTTGAAAGAACAGGATTTTATCGCCGGATTTCAGACCAAGCAGGCGTCTGATTTCTACTGGCACAGTGATTTGACCGTTTGCAGAGATTTTTGCTAAATTCATATCAGTCACCCTTTCTATTCTTGAGAATTCAACTTTTCTTTATTTTTGCTTATATTATATCCCACATACCGGGGAAAGTAAACTTATAAAATGTTTCCATTGGTTTGGAAAGAGGTGGCTTGAAAAGATTCAAAACATATATGAAAATTTATTGACAGACATATCAGTATAGTATAAAATTTTGTGACAGAATATACAGTCGTGAACGATAGCCATGAGCAAGAGCCCCTGAATCGGAGCTTTTGTTCATTATAGGAGAAAAGGAAAACAATATGAAGAACCATCTGCCCCTTTTAGGAGCCGGTCCGGCTTATGTGGTTGTGGTGACAGCAGCCACCATAGCCGCGGTGATCCTGAAATGCACAAACGTGATAAGATACGGGAATGTTCAGGAATTTAAGATTTGGTTTTATATTGGCGGAAGCCTGCTGATCCTTCTGGGAATCCTCCTGTGGGGCCTTGCGAATTTCCAGTGCAGGATCAGCGAAAACATCAAAAGGAACAAGCTTGTGACCACGGGAATCTACGCCCATGTGCGGAATCCCATCCTCAGCGGACACCTTCTGGCGGATACGGGGCTCCTTCTTTTTGCCTGCAATCTTTTTCTTCTGATGCTTCCGCTAGTGTACTGGCTTTATATGACTATGCTTTTGCGGGCGACGGAAGAAAAATGGCTTGCCGCCCTTTACGGAGAGGAATATCTCCGGTACTGCCGGAAGGTAAACCGCTGTATTCCATGGTTTTGAAACGCGTCGAAGCATTCCGGCTTCACAGCTTGGAAGGTAAGACTGAATGTGACAGGCGTATCCGGCGCGCTGAGAATACAGGCCCCATGAGTGAATGAGTGGAGAAGCGGCAGCAGCCGTAAGTTTCCAAGGTTCCAAGGCAACTGGGGTGTTTATGACGCTGGAAGACGTTTTCGGCTGCTTCCGGCGGATTTCCGGGTAATGACGGTATAGGCGATGACGCAGATGATCACAGACAAAAGCGAGCCCATGGAGGTTGCAAGTCCCATGGGGAGCAGCGTGTCGGGAAACAGGACGGAGGTCAGATATACTCCGGGAACCCGGACAAGCAGAATAGCTGTGATGTTGTGCAGGAAGGAAAGCCCGGATTTTCCGCAGGCGCAGAAATAACCGCTGAAGCTGAAATGGATGCCCGCGAAGATACAGTCCCAGACATATCCCCGCATATACTGGCCGCCCAGACGGATCACTTCAGCTCCGTCCGCCTGAGTGCTGTCGGTGAAGAGGGAAACCACCGGTTCGGCGGCAAACTGCATCAGAAGCACGATGAAAGCGCCGAAGCCGATGGCGATCAGCGAGGCATAACGAAGGGTGAGCCTTGCCCTCTCCGGTTTGCCCGCGCCGATGTTCTGCGCGCCGAGAGCGGAAACAGTAGACAGCATGGAGGATGGAACCAGGAACAGAAAGCTGATGATCTTTTCCACAATTCCCACCGCGGCCGCGTCGTTCAGCCCTCTCCGGTTAGCGATGACGGTGATGACGATAAAGGCGATCTGGATCAGGCCGTCCTGCATGGCGACGGGAATCCCGATCTTCAGTATTTTTCCCATAACCGGCCCGGCAGGCCGGAAATCCTCTTTTTTTACAGACAGAGCTCCGCTTTGTCTGCGGATGACTATAAGCGCGATCACGACGCTGAAAGCCTGGGAGAGCGTGGTGCCCAGGGCGGCGCCGGAGGGTCCCATATGGAGGGCGCCCATAAAAAGATAGTCCAGCGCGATATTGGCGGCGCAGGCTGCGGCTACAAAATACATGGGGCTTTTGCTGTCCCCCATTCCCCGGAAAATGGAGCTGATGATATTATATGCCGTAATAAAGGGGATGCCGGTAAAGCAGATGGTCAGGTAGTCTACGGTTCCGGAAACAGCAGCCTTTGGGGTGGACATCACATTGACAATAGGACGGACAAATATGAGGAGCACGACAGTAAGCGCAACGGACAGGCACATGAACAGTGTGACGGTGTTGCCAATGCTGGCCGCGGCTCCTTTTTTGTCTTTTCCGCCCACAGCCTGCCCGATAGAGACGGTAGAACCCATGGCGAGGCCGACGATCATCACCGTCAGCATATGCATGACCTGGGATCCTACAGATACGGACGTCGTACTGGCTACTCCCTCAAACTGCCCGATGATAAAAAGATCCGCCATGCCGTAAAGGGTCTGCAGAAAATAAGAAAGCAGGTAGGGGAGAGAAAACAGCAGAATATTTTTAAACACGCCGCCGGATGTAAGGTTTTTTTCCATAGTTATGTATCCTTTCCTGAGTCTCGCCCGTCGCGGCCGATCTGACCGGACAGGCGCTTTTTCTGTATGAATTATAAACTCTATAACTGTTGCAGAGTCAAGAAAGAAAATGATTAAAAAATATTTCTGCAACCCTTTCTCCATCAAAACTTCACTTTTCTATGCTACACTACACAAGGAGTTATACTACACACTGGAGGGATATAGGATGTCAAAAACGATTTTAGTGATAGAGGATGAAAAATCCATACAAAAGATCATCAGGGCCTTTCTTGAGGACGCCGGATATACGGTGATACTGGCCGGCGACGGGGTCGAAGGAATTGAAAAATTTCATAAGCAGAATCCCGATCTGGTGCTGCTGGATCTGATGCTTCCGAAGGTGGACGGCTTCGCGGTCTGTGAGATCCTGCGCAGGGAGAGCCGGATCCCGGTGATCATGCTCACCGCGCTGGAGGACGACAGAAGCCAGATGAAGGGCTTCGACCTGTTGGCGGACGATTATATCACAAAACCTTTTTCCATGCCGCTGGTGCTGAAAAGGATCGAGGCGGTGCTGCGCCGGGCGGAACAGGGCGGACAGCCGGAGACGGCTGTGATCCGGTATAAGGGGCTTACCCTGGATTCGGACAGCTATACGGTCCAGGACGGAGGCGGGAGCGTGTCTCTTACCACAAGGGAATTTGAAATATTAAAGCTTCTTCTGGAAAACCAGGGACGGGTGTTTACAAGAGAGAGGCTTTTGAACAGCATATGGGGGTACGATTATTTCGGGGATGAAAAGATCGTGAATACCCATATAAAAAATATACGCAAAAAATTGGGAGCGGACTATATAGAAACCATCAGAGGGGTAGGATATAAAATTGAGAAAGAAAATCAGTGAGAGTATTCAGGCAAAAACTTTTATCAGCATGGTGGCGCTGCTGGCAGTCTGCTGTGTTTTTATATACGCCACGGTGATGATTTTTCTTCCGAAAAATTATCACGCCAGGCTGGAGAACCAGGCGTCGTCAGATTTCTGCGGCCTGGTGGAACTCCTTGAGAAAAGCGGCTGGGAGGAAAATTCGGAGAAGCTGCTGAAATTCTCTATGAAAAATAATGCTTCGCTTACCATCCGAAGCGAGAAGGGCGAGGAGATATTTTCTGTGAATTACGCGGATATGGAGGATGTCAGGGCATCCTCCGAGACGGCTGCGTCTATGAGCTATGTCTCTTCTTTCTGGCAGGATGGAAAAAGCTTTGAGATTTTTGCCGTTGTTTCACTGACGGAGGTATCCCAGTCCCAGGATATACTTCTGAAGCTGATCCCCTTTATCGCGGCGATCATTCTGGCAATTTCCGTTACAGGGGCTCTGATCTGCTCCAGATATTATTCCAGACCGCTGATCCATATATGCCAGGTGGCGAAAAGGATGAGCAGTCTGGATCTGACATGGAAATGCGAAGTGAAGAGAAAGGACGAGATCGGTGTTCTGTCGGAGAGCCTGAACACCATGTCCCGGCAGCTTGGAAACGCGCTGGAAAGCCTGAAAACAGCCAACGAGCGTCTGCGGCAGGATATTGAAAGGGAGAGGGAGCAGGAAAAGCAGAGAATTGATTTTTTTACCGCGGTATCCCATGAACTGAAAACCCCGGTCACCATTATGAAGGGTGAGCTTGAGGGAATGATCTGTCAGGTGGGTGAGTACAGGAACAGGGACAGATATCTGCGCCACTGTCTGAAAACAGTCAATGAAATGGAAAAGACAGTGAAGGAAATTCTCATGGCCGCCAGAATGGGCGGCAGCGATTTTCGGCTTCGGACTGAGGATCTGGATATCAGCAGTATGCTGGAAAAAAGCTGCCGGAAGATAAAAGGAAGGCTGGAAGACAGGCAGATGGAGCTTTTTCTTTCTATAGATCCGGACTTCCATTATCAGGGAGACGGAAGGCTGCTGGAAAAGGTGTTTTCCAATGTGGTGGGAAACGCGGCGGAGTATTCTCCCTGTGGGGCCGGGATTCGTGTTTCACTGAAGGAAGGAATGTTTTCTGTGGAGAATACAGGAGTCCATCTGGCAGAGGAGGATCTGAAGAAGATTTTTATGCCCTTTTACAGAGTGGATAAATCCCGCAGCAGGAACAGCGGCGGCAGCGGGCTGGGCCTGTATATTGTCAGTGTGATCCTTGAGCACCACGGCATTTACTATGGAATGGAAAATACGGAAAAGGGCGTACGGTTTACGGCGGACTTCCGGTCAAATAAAAAACGATAAAAAGTTCACGGCAAATACCCCGCGGCTCCATCTGATCTCCATCTTGTTTCTGTATTTTTTAGGTATCCCGCCGGAGCGGTATGTGTCCGGCAGAGGTGCAGACTAAAAGAAAGGAATACAGACAATATGGAGATTGATATTCGAAAGGTAGGAATGACCTATCCCAGCGGGAAACGGGCTCTGAAGGACGTCGGCATCAGGCTGAAAAGTCCGAGCCTCACCGGACTTCTGGGGCCCAACGGCGCCGGAAAATCCACTCTGATGAAGCTTTTGGCAGCGGCTTTAATGCCTTCATCCGGGGCTGTTTTTGTGAATGGGCGGCCTCTCTCAGAAAAAGAGCGGGAGCTGAAATCCCTTCTCGGCTATCTGCCCCAGGACTTCGGGCTGTTTGACGAGCTTACAGTAACTCAGTTTCTGGAATATATGGCTGCCTTGAAGGGGCTGGCGCACAGAAAAGATGCTGTGGAGGAGGTGATCCACGCGGTAAATCTGGAGGAAAAAAGAAAAGCCGGGATCCGTACTCTTTCGGGAGGACAGAGACAGAGAGTCGGCATCGCTCAGGCTCTTTTGGGGGATCCGCCCTTTTTGATCCTTGACGAGCCTACTGTAGGACTGGATCCGGAGGAAAGGATCCACTTCCGGAATCTGTTCTCCCGAAGGGCTCAGAACAGGCTCGTGCTTTTGTCCACTCACATCATTGAGGACGTGCAGTCCGTATGCGATCAGATCATTGTGATAAACCATGGCGGTATTTTGTTTACCGGAACGCCCGGGGAGCTGATTCAGGCCGCCGAAGGCCATGTGGGCGTTTTCTGGGAGGAGGAGGTATCCCGGGAGGCAGGACTGCATATTACGGCACGGGTGAATACCAGCCGGGGCATCCGCTGCCGGGCAGTGGGAGATGATCTTCCCTCCTATGCCAGGTCGGAGGAACCTACTCTTGAGGACGCTTATCTCTATCTGATCTCCAGAGAGGAGGCGCGATGAAAATGCTGCGTATGCTTCCATTAGAACTGCGGAGGCTTCTCCATAGCCGTTTTACCTGGCTCATAATTCTTTTGACTGTGCTTTCCCCGGCAGCAGGGCTGATCCTGTATAAGCCGGCTTCGGCCAGTACCATGCTTTCGGTGTATCTGGCAAATCCATCCATTGCCGGAGGCGTTGTGGGAGGTATCCTTTTTGCTATACTGACTGTTTATGAGCTTGACCGGACAGTCCGCAGCCGGACGGAGGTACTTCTGGACGCGGTTGTTTCCCCTTTGGAAATGACCTTTGTGAGGATGGCGGCGTTAGCCGGGACAGCTATTCTGACTCTGGCCTTTGTTATGCTGGCATGGCTTCCTGTAAGCCGTTGGCTGATCGGCTCTGTTTTCGGCGGTCAGGATTATTTTCTGGCTTATCTGCTGTTTATGGGGGTGGCTCTGCCGCTGTGTATTTTGGCGGCCGCCTCCGCTTATCAGTTCACAGGGAGAGCGGATCTGTCCCTTGTGCTTTTTGCGGCCTTCGCCGGACTCAGTCTGACTGTGTGGGAGGGAGAGTGGCAGATATGCTGGCTGAATCCATCTGTCTGGGCGCTGTCGGATGATTTTTCCAATTTCCGTATTTTTCGCTCTGTGGCCTATATGCGCCTGACCTGGCTGGCGGCCCTGACAGGTCTCTGGGCGCTGTCCCGTCTTTGCGTCCGGCAGTATGGAAAAAGCATCGCGGGCTCCTTTATCAGAAACGCCCGGCGTATCGCGCGCCCGGCCATTGCCGTACTTCTGCTGGTATGCTCCTGTACGGCCTATGCGGCTCAGCCTCTGGTGGATCGCAGCAATCCTGACGAAACCGTGATGTCTTTTATGGAAATTCCTTATCTGGAAGGAGTCCTCTGCAGCGGCAGGAGCGCTGAGGTATTTCCGGACACCTCTTCGGGGAGGGTAAAAGGAAGGGCTGCCTATCAGCTTGTGAACACGTCGGGAAAAAGTCAGCAGGCTTCCTTTGGAGTGGTTCCCGGATACCGCGTTTCGTCTGTTCAGGTAAACGGTAAAGCCGCGGATTATAGCCTTGGAGATTATCAGGAGTATAATGAAGCCCTGCTGGAGGTGGAAATCCCGGCGGAGGAAAATGTAGAGCTGACGGTGGAATACGGAGGATTTCCTCAGGAAAACCGCAATATGGCTTCCATGCAGGGCGGTATGGAAATCAGCAGTGAATATCTCTGCCTGGAAAACGCGGCGCTGGCTCCGCGGCTTATGAACATACAGCCTGACGAGAATATGTATCCTGCTTCTATCGAAATCACACTGCCCCGGTCTATGACCGTAATCCCCTTCGGATCGGGGGACGCGGAGGTGGTGGAAACCCATGAGGACGGGACGGCGACCTGGAGATATGAGCACAGCGGAACAGGCGGGATCGTCTACGCCGGGGATTACATCCGGCAGGATATAGAGGCAGGAGGCATCACCATAGAATTCTACTATGGACGGAAACACCAGGCTGTTATGGAGGAGGCAAAAGCGGCGGACGCGGTGAAAGCTGTGGCGGATTACTGTACGGAGCATTATGGAGAGCTATCATTCGGAGCGGGAGACACGCTAAAGCTGATCCAGAGCCGGGTTGTTGGCGGCGGATATGCCACAAACGGGGCCAGTCTCCTGGATGAGGCGGATTTTACTTTTTCCAATCTTAATAACGCTTCCAAAGGCGCGGCGGCAGGAGAGGTGATGATTCATGAGCTGGTCCATCAGTGGTGGGGACTGGGAAACATGTTCGACAGCTCGGATCCGACTAATCCCTGGACGGCAGAGGGGTTGACCGTCTACACAACCTATCGTATCGCGAAGGAGCTTTACGGAGAGGAGTATGCCCGGGAAAAATATGTGGAGCAGTGGAAGAAGGAGACGGACGATTATTATCAGAATTTTTATGTGAGAAACCCGGAATATCTGGATTCACTGCCGGAGGATAAGCAGCTCGAAATTTCCAACAGCCTGTCCTATGTAAGACAATACTGCGAAATGCCGCTGAAAATATGGAAGGCGCAGGAGCTGCTGGGCGGCGAAAAGGCTATGGATGAGATTCTGCGCGGTCTTTTCAACCGGGAACTGGATCCTGCATATCCGTATCTGACCTATGAAGAATTTTTAGACGCCTGCGGGCTTTTGGAGGAGGATCTGAATCTTGACGAAAATATTTCAATATGAGTGCAAACGGCTGCTCTGGAACAAATTTTTCTTTGGACTTATGGCGGCGCTTTTGTTTTACGGCTGGCAGACATTGAGCAATGTAACGATCCAGGGCATATCCCGCACGGCTCCCTTTTCTCCCTGGAGCTTTGGGGATTATCTGAGCCGGATGCTTCCGCTCATCTGGATCGGAGCGCTGTTCTTTCTGACTTTTTTTACCTCCGGGAAGGCGAAACGGACGGCGGTACTGACAGATGCCGCTCCTGTACCGCAGCGCAGGTACTCCCTTGTACGAAACGCCGCGGCTCTTTCGGGAACCGGGATTTTGATTCTGGCCTGCACTGCGGAGGCCGCTGTGTTTTATAGTATGTATTTTGGATGGCGCAGGTGGGAAACATTGATTTTTCCTGTTTTTCTTGAGCTGATCCCGCCTCTGGTATTTGCTCTGGGAAGCGGCTGGTTTCTCGGACAGAAACAATCCTGGATGGTCTATGTGTGGATGCCGGTTCCGCTGGCGCTCCGGGCTTTGCCGCTGCCGGAGCTGTTTTCCCTCTGGACGGGAAGCTTTTTTTCAGAATACCCGCTGGCCCTTGGAGCTGCAGATCCCGATTTTTCTGTTCCGGCAGAGCTGGTGTGCGTACAGATGTTTCTGCTGATATCCGGGCTGGCGTTTCTTGCCGTACGTTCCCGCCGGCAAAGGAAGTAACCCTTCATATTTGACATGGCAATCTGAGCCCTGCTGTGATAAAATGAAACTGTCGCAGCGGGGCTTTCCGGCTGTGAAAGAACTGAGAAATACAGAGCTTTTAAGGGAAATGAACACTATGGAACGTCTGATTTTTCATGTTGATGTAAACAGCGCATTTTTATCCTGGGAGGCTGTAAAAAGAGTAAAACAGGGACTTGCCGATCTCAGGGAAATCCCTTCCTGCGTAGGCGGGGATCCCCGTAAGCGTACAGGTATCGTTGTGGCAAAATCCATTCCGGCAAAAAAGTACGGCGTCAAAACCGGAGAACCGGTGGCTATGGCGCTCAGGAAATGTCCGGAACTTGTCTGTGTTCCCTCTGATTTTGAGCTTTACGACAGATGCTCCCGGGCTTTTAAGGAAATCTGCGCCTCCTATGCCCCGGCTATGGAATCCTTTTCCATAGACGAGGTTTTTCTTGATATGAGCGGGACGAGGCTGGTCTATCCGGATCCTGTGGCCACTGCTCATGAAATAAAAGACAAAATATACAAAGAGCTTGGGTTTACAGTGAATATCGGTATTTCTGTAAATAAGCTTCTGGCGAAAATGGCCTCCGATTTCGAGAAGCCGGACAGGGTACATACTCTGTTTCCGGAGGAAATCCCGGACAAAATGTGGCCTCTTCCTGTAAGAGAGCTTCTGTCCCTGGGCGCTTCTTCTGAAAAAAAGCTTCTGCAGGCCGGGATACGGACCATCGGAGATCTGGCTCATAAGGATGAGAAGGAGATCCAGAGCCTGCTGGGAGAAAAAGCGGGCCGTCACCTTCATCAGTATGCCAACGGCATAGATGATTCCCCTGTAAAGTCCCAGAAGGAGGAAGCCAAGGGCTTCAGTGTGGAAACTACCTTTGAGGAGGATATTGTGTCTGAGGAGCAGGCGCTTCCCATTCTACTCAGCCAGTGCGATGTAGTGGCCGCCAGGATGCGCCGGGAAGGAAAGAAATGTACCTGTGTGGCGGTGAGCTTCCGCACCCTTGATTTTAAAAATAAATCCCATCAGTGTACCCTCTCAGAGCCTACGGATGTGACGGACGAAATCTATATAAATATCCGGAAGCTCTTTCGGGAATCATGGAAGGGCCAGCCTCTGCGCCTTTTGGGAGTGGCTTTGACAGGGCTTTTGGAAGAGGAATATCAGCAGTTTTCATTGTTTGAAAATCCGAAGGAAAGAGAGCGGAGAAAAAAGATGGATGAAGCCCTGGATACGATCCGCAGAAAATTTGGCAGCGATAAGATTAAAAGAGCCAGCACCATGAACATTTCTTCCCGAATAGGAAGAAAGGCAAAGGCCCAGATGGAAAATGAAAGAGAGAGAGGATAGGAGGAAGTATTTATGAGTCTGGCATTTCGGCTTTTTTCAGTAAGCTATACGTTTGTTTTTATGGCGCTTGCGCTGTTCGTACTGACGGTAGGTATTCTGGGAAGAAAGATACGCTGGGGATATCTGGGAGTTTTTGCGGGCGGCGCTGTGGTTATACAGTGGCTTTCTATGGGAGTCAGTATGATACTTTATATAGCGGGCGCCGGAGATGCGGCTGCTGAATCGCCGCTTTTCGATATTGCCTGCTATACTCTGACCGCGTGGTTTCTCGGCTGGCTATTGTACCGTGCCTTCCGCCTTCCTCTTTGGCATACGGTTACGGCGGCGGTGCTGGGAAACTTTATCATTCTTACGACCAGCTCGGTGATGACGGAAGCCTTGGATGCCTACAGTCCCTTATTTGACAGGCAGCATTTTCTTGTTTTTGTGCGGTTTTATATTCCTTATACTCTCTGTCTCGCCGTGGCATGCCTTGCGTCCTTCCTTCTGCGGAAGTCGGAATTTTACCGTTATTTTTCGGCTTTATTCAGGAGCCGCGCCCGTGCTGTACTGACCTTGGCCGTCAGCTATATTCTGATGTGTACCCTTCCGGTGCTTCGGATCGTTTCGCCGGATACCGCCCCGGATGCGAAATACGCCATGTTTTTCTTCGCGCTGATCGTGGTGGGGATGTTTTTGATACAGTTTGCAGCCATGTATACCGCCGGACAGGATAAGATCCGCACGCAGGAGGAGACGATTCTGCAGCAGCAGGCGCATATGGAGCTGCTGGAGGAGCTTCAGCAGGAGATCCGCGCCTTCCGCCATGATTTTACGAATCTTTTTTCCGGCCTGACCCTTCAGGCACAGGAGGGAGATCTGGCGGGGATCCAGGATTTTATGAGAAAGACCAGCAGCTATTTCGACGACAAGCTTGGAAGTGAGATTGCCCAGATGGACTGCCTGAACAATATCGGCCTGTATCCGCTCCGCAGCCTTCTTGCCACTAAGCTGGCAAAGATGCGCCAGATGCGGATGAAGGCGGTTCTTGAGGTATTGTATCCTGTAAAGGATCACCCGGGGATGGATACGGAGGATCTTCTCCGGGCGGCGGGCATCCTTCTGGATAACGCTATTGAGGCGGCTCCCGATCAGGATGGACTGGTGCGGATTGTCCTTTTGCAGGAGGAAAAACAATTATTTCTGGCGGTGGCAAACAACTACAGCAGTAAGCCGGATATGGCGGCTCTGAACCGGAAAGGATATACCACCAAGGGAAGAGGGCACGGCACCGGGCTTTCCAGCTACCGCAAGATCATTAGCAGGTACAGGGGATGCGCTATGCGGACTTATCTGAAGGACAGTATGTTCGTGCAGGAGCTGTTTATTCCGGTACGCTGACGAGTCTTGAAAGGAGGAAAAGATGATACCCGTTTATATATGTGACGATGAAAAACCGGTCCGGGAGAAGCTGGAACGGATCATAGCGGATCAGATCATGATCCTGGACAACGATATGGGGCCGGTGCGGGCTCTGGAGGATCCGGAGATCCTTCTTCGCCGGCAGAGGGAAGATACGGTGCCCGCCATTTATTTTCTGGATATTGATTTTCCCGGACAGATCAGCGGCCTTACGCTGGCGCAGAAGCTGAGGGAGTATGATCCCCGGGGATTCATTGTATTTATTACTGCTCACGGAGATCTTGCCTTTGAGACCTTCCGCCTGCGTCTGGAAGCGCTGGATTACATTGTCAAGGGCGATACAGCTTCCATGACGCTGCGGGTGCAGAAGTGTCTGGAAAGTATTCAGGAGAGGATGAAGGCGCAGCGCCCGGGACAGGGGAATTACTGTACCATAAAGATTCTGGATACTGTGCGGCATATCCCTATAGAGAGTATCCTTTATTTTGAAGCCGTCGGACGGCGGCATACCCTCTTGCTTCATCTGGATCAGGAGCTCCTTGAATTCAACAGCAGTCTGGAGCATTTCGCCGAAAGTCTGGGAGAAGATTTCTGGCGCTGCCACCGCAGCTATCTGGTGAACCGGGCGCGTATCCGGGCGGTGCATCTGAAAGAGCAGACAGTGGAGATGGACAATGGGGAAACCTGCCTTTTGTCCCGAAAAGCAAAAAGTGAATATCAGATGAGAAAGTAAAAAATGCCACTGGCGAAACGAATACAGCCATTGGCGAAAGAAACGTTCGCGGGGGTGATCTGTCTGCTATACTCATCTCAACAAAACACAAGGAGGACGCTGAGATGGCAAGCAGAAAGAAAGTAGAAGAAATAGTAAGGAAGGCTGGATATACACCGATGGAAAAACGTGCGATCGTAGTAACCTACGCTCCCGCGAACCTGAGCGACCAGATCGCCCGTTTTTTCTCCAATGAGTTTTATGTTCTGCAGATGTGTGAAAATTCATTGATCCTGATCCCTTTCGGAAAATTGATGCTGGATCTGAAAAAAGAAGTAGCGCTGGAGATCCCTTATGACCGTATCCACGGCGTGGAGATCCGTGAAAATATGCTGAATTACCGGATTGAACTGGATACGGAGGACGGACAGATCGCCTTGTCCGCTCAGCAGAAAGAGCTCAGCGAGTTTCGCTCCTCCGGTACTCTGGCGGCGGGGATAAGCGGACTGAACACCGGAATAGGCGGCGCGGGCTTTTTGAAAGAAGATAACTGGCACAGGACGAATCTGGACGGAACCCTTGAGGCGCTGAAAAAGCTGGCGTGCTGAATAAGGAGAGAATCAGGAAAAAGAAAGGAGCAGGACAATGAAGGAAAGTTATTTGGAAAAAGGATGTATACAGAAAGAAGATGAGAAAAAATATAAGGAGGTTTTTCAGGGAATCTCCATGATCATATTGCTCTTTAGCTGGATTGGCTGCGGCCATGCTCTGTATCGTGGGAACAGCGGCAATCTCTCTTTTTATTCAACGATGATCGTATTGTTTTCCCTGCTGAACGCGGATATTCTTTTCTGCATCAAGAATGCGAAGAACAAAGTGGTGAACGCTCTGGCAAAGTTCTGCGGCATATTTTTTGTGATAGGCGCCTTCGCGGAGATGGCTGCACTTATACTAAAATAGTTTGCCGCAGCCGTATTGGTTTTTAGGTTACAGTTCACGCATGGCGTGAACTGTAACATTTTTAGTATTTTTGTTCTTGTTTCCTCTTGCATTTCCATGTCCTGTTTTATATATTATAGCTAACATGATCCTGTGAAGATTGGAGAGGAACAAGGAGAAATATATTATGAATTTTGTGATCGAGCATTTATCCAAGCATTTTGAGAAAAAAGAGGTTTTAAAGGACGTCAGCTTCACCTTTGAAAGCGGGAAGATTTATGGCCTTCTGGGGCGCAACGGCGCGGGAAAGACCACCCTTTTCAACTGCCTGAACCGTGATATCCGGACAGACGGGGGCGGCTTCTGGCTGGAAGAAAACGGGAACAGACGGGAAGTGCGGGCGGAAGATATCGGCTATGTTCTGTCCGCGCCTGTAGTTCCGGAATTTCTTACAGGACGGGAATTTCTGAAATTTTTTATGGATATCAATGAAAAGGATATACAGGATCCCGGAGCTCTGGACGAATATTTTGAGTACATGAGCATTGATCCGGAGGACAGAGATAAGCTTCTCAAGGATTATTCCCATGGAATGAAAAATAAGATGCAGATGCTTGTCAATATCATAGCCCAGCCGAATATTCTGCTTCTGGACGAACCTCTGACTTCCCTGGACGTGGTGGTGGCTGAGGAGATGAAGCAGCTCTTAAGATCCTTAAAGCAGGGCAGGATTACGATTTTTTCTACTCATATTATGGATCTGGCCCTGGATCTCTGTGATGAGATTGTCCTTCTCAGTCACGGAGAGTTGGAGCATGTGGATAAGGAGAACCTGGACAGCCGTGAGTTTAAGGAAAAGATCATTGCGGCTTTGAAGGAGGAAGAGAATGAATAGAACGCTGAGAATTTCTTTTTCTTTGAGAAATACATATCGTGTCAATGGGATTCTCTACTCATTGAAACAGATTCCTCTGCTGAAACGGATCCTGCCGGATGCATTGTACCGAATAAAGGGGCTGAAAATATTCGCCAATGTCCTTTCTGGGCTTTGGGAGGTGCTTTCTGTTTTCCTGGGAAAATTTTTGTATTTTATCTTTATGGTGGCGGGAGCGGCGATACTGTATGATAAAATTCCGGCGGAACGGCTGTACCTGCATATTCTGGTCTGGCTGACAGTCATAGGATCTTTTATGAATACGAATCTGTTTAATCCCACCAGGGATAAGTATTACGCGATGATTCTGATGAGGATGGACGCCAGAGAGTATACTCTGGTTAATTATACCTATGCGATTTTGAAGGTGATTGTGGGTTTTCTTCCATTTTCTCTGTGGTTTGGAAGAAATGCGGGAATTTCACTGTGGCTCTGCCTGATTCTGCCTTTTTCTGTGGCGGGAATCAAAATGGCGGTGGCGGCCTCTTCCCTTTGGGATTATGAAAAGAGGGGCTTTGTATATAATGAAAACAGGCTGAACAGATATTTCTGGCTGTTTGTGGGAGTTATGCTCGTTCTGGCCTACGGCCTTCCGGCAGTGGGAATCGCTCTTCCTGTAAATGCGGCGGCGGTGATCCTGGTGTTTTTTGCTTTGGCGGGAACCGTTGGACTGGGGAAGATACTGCGGTTTAAAGAGTACCGGGCGGTGAATCAGCAGCTTTTGGGACAGATTACAAATCAGATGGATATCACGGCGCAGGCGACGCAGGCTGTCCAGCAGCAGAGCAGGAACAGCATCAGCGCGGATACGGAGATTACCAGTAACCGCAGAGGCTTTGAATACCTCAATGAACTTTTTATCAAACGCCACAGGAAGATATTATGGAGCTCATCCCAAAAGATCGCGGCTGTCTGTCTGTTTTTGCTTTTGGGAATTCTTCTTGCCTTTTATCTCAGGCCTGAAATTAAGGAAAGGATCAACGATCTTTTGCTGATATTTCTGCCCTATTTTGTATTTATCATGTATTCGATAAACAGAGGAACAGGATTTACCAGAGCCCTGTTTATGAATTGTGACCGCAGTCTTTTGACCTATTCTTTTTATAAAAAACCAGATATGGTATTAAAGCTTTTCCGGATCCGCCTGAGAGAGATCACCAAGATAAATCTTCTTCCGGCGATTGTCATCGGCGGGGGACTGGCGGCGCTGCTTTATGCTTCCGGCGGAACGGAAAATCCTCTGAATTACGCGGTGCTCTTTGTGTCAATCGTGTGTATGAGCATTTTCTTTTCTGTCCACTATCTGACGATTTATTATCTGCTGCAGCCTTATAACGCAGGGACAGAAATGAAAAGCGGCACCTACAGGCTTGTATTGTCCGCCACCTATTTTATCTGCTTTTTTCTGATGCAGGTCAGGATGCCGATTCTGATATTTGGCGTGAGCTGTATCGTTTTTTGCGCGCTGTATTTTATAGCTGCCTGCTTTTTGATCTACCGGTTTGCGCCTCATACCTTCCGGCTGAGAAGCTGAGCGGTTGCTGCTGTTCACAGTTGTCCTGTAAACAGCAAATGTTTGAGGCTGCTGTGAATGGGAACAGGCTGTTGCAATAAAACGAAATGATACGAAAATGCGGTTGACAAATGTTTTCAGATGGAATACAGAAATCAGAAGGAGGTTCACTATGAATTTATCAAGGATACATCATATCGCGATCATTGTTTCGGATTATGAGGTTTCAAAGGATTTTTATGTAAATAAGCTGGGATTTCAGGTTATCCGTGAGAATTATCGTCCCGAAAAGGAAGACTGGAAGCTGGATCTCCGGGTGGACGACACAACGGAGCTTGAAATCTTTGGTGTAAAGCATCCGCCGAAGCGTGTGACCCGGCCGGAAGCGGCGGGACTTCGTCATCTGGCATTTTTTACGGAGGATATTGAGGGCGTTGTGGCTGAACTAAAAGAAAAAGGAATAGATGTGGAGCCTGTGCGTACGGACGAATTTTCAGGCGGGAAATTTACGTTTTTTGCAGATCCGGACGGTCTTCCCATTGAATTGCACGAGTGATATAATTCTGGGAAATTTCGTAAAAGATGTTTTATAGGAATAGAAATATATGAGGAATGGAAAAATGATATTAGAGACAGAACGTTTGCTTCTGCGCCCCTGGGAAGACAGAGACGCGGAAGATTTATACAGATACGCCTCCAGTCCGGAGGTTGGCCCTATTGCGGGGTGGCCGGTCCATACAAGTGTGGAAAACAGCCGCGAGGTTATCAGGGAGGTATTTTCTGCCCCGGAGATATACGCGGTAGTGCCAAAGGAAACAGGCCGGCCGACAGGCTGTATCGGGCTACAGACAGGGGCGGCCAGCAGCTTTGGCCTCCCTGAAAGCGAGGGGGAGATCAGCTATTGGATCGGGGTTCCCTTCTGGGGCCAGGGGCTGATTCCTGAGGCGATGAGGGAGCTTTTGAGGCATGGATTTGAGGACTTAAAGCTTCAGAAAATCTGGTGCGGATATTTTGACGGAAACGAAAAATCATGGCGTGTCCAGGAAAAGTGCGGCTTTCGTTATCACCATGCCAACAGGGATGTTTACTGGGAGCTTACAGGAGATATCCGGACGGAGCATGTATCCTGTCTGACCAAAGAAGAGTGGAAGCAGTAAGCCGATGCCGCCCGATACGCCGGACAGGGAAAAGAAAAAATAGGAGGCCGCGTTTTTATGTGCTGTCAGTATTATTTTGATGATGAGACCATGGAGGACATCAGAAATATCGTATCCGGCATCAGTCTGGAGACAGGCTTCCGTATGGGAAATATCCGTCCCTCCGATATGGCCGTTGTGATTACGGGAAGACGTCCGGGGCTGTATGCGGAGAGAATGCGCTGGGGCTTTCCTTCGGAATTTTCAAAGCAGCTCCTGATCAATGCCAGATCAGAAACGGCGATGGAAAAGAAATTGTTTGCGGAAAGCACTTTGCGCAGGCGGTGTGTGATCGCCGCAAGGCATTTTTACGAGTGGGATTCCGGCAAAAATAAAGTAACCTTTACCGTGAAGGACAGGCCCTTTGTATATATGGCGGGGATCTATAACCGCTTTGGTGACGGAGATCATTTTATTGTGCTGACCACAGCCGCCGCGGGAGAGATGCTTCCGGTTCATGATCGTATGCCTCTGATACTGGAAAGGGATGAGATTACGGACTGGATCCGCGACAATGAAAAAACAGCCGCCATTCTGAAAGCTTCAGGGCCGGAGCTGAAGCGTCATCAGGAGTATGAACAGTTGTCATTGTTTTAAAATGTATGATGCTGTATTGCTATACAAGATGTTCTATCCGTCAAAATGAGTTTGATGCCTTGAGGGGAAAAGATTACAAAATCAAAATAAAAATGGAAAAATATATTGAAAAATATAAAAAGGCAAAGCTTGATATGACTAAATTGTAAAATATTCTACGCTCCAATATTTTGAAAAAGAAATAGGAATTTAGAATTTCATTCAGCGGGGATTATTTGAAAAAATATCAGCTTATTGACAGAGGATGGATACTGTGTTATCGTAAAGAAGACCGAAAGACAAGACAGGGAGATGGAAGGATGAAGATTTTCTGCAGATAATATGAATTTCATATTTGCGCGTAAACTGCGGATGCAGCCAGAGACAGGGCTGCCGGAGTGCGCATGTGCAGAAAAATCCTTGCATGAACTGTATAGATGTATGCTCTGCCGTAAATGACGCGGCGGAGAATATGGATAAGAGAGACTGATATATCAGGAAGCTTACAGGGCGCGGATATTTTCCGCGCTCTTTTTGTTGTTTGAAGGGAGGAGATCATATGTCTTTGATTCAGGTGGATCACATGAGTTTTTGCTATGAAGGAGCCTTTGAGCCAGTGTTTGAGGATGTTTCTTTTCAGATCGATACAGACTGGAAGCTGGGGCTGACCGGGAGGAACGGAAGAGGAAAGACAACGCTTCTGAGACTTTTGGAAGGGAAATATTCCTGTACCGGAAAAATAACGTCCAGCGTCAGTTTCCAGTACTTTCCATTTGTCATAAGGGATCCGGAGGAGGACACGCTGAAAGCCGCGGAGGATATAGACGCCTCCTGTGAATTCTGGAAAATATGCCGGGAGCTTTCTCTTTTGGGAGTGGACGCGGAGGTCTTATACCGGCCGTTTTCTTCTCTGAGCAAGGGAGAGCAGACGAAGGTAATGCTGGCGGTATTGTTTGCGGGGGAAAACCAGTTTCTCCTGATCGACGAGCCGACGAATCATCTGGATATGGAAGCACGTCAGATGGTAATGGAATATTTGAACAAAAAAAAGGGCTTTATCCTGGTGTCCCACGACCGATATTTTCTGGACGGATGCGTGGATCACATTCTTGCGGTAAACAAAGCCGGTATAGAGGTGATAAAAGGAAATTTTACCACCTGGCAGGCGGAGAAGGAAAAGAAAGACATCCATGAGCTCAGTCAGAATGAAAAGCTGAAAAAGGATATCCGAAGACTGGAAGGCGCGGCAAGACAGGCCGGAAGGTGGTCCGACGAGGTGGAAAAGACAAAGAAGGGGACAAGAACAGGGGGACTTCGCCCGGACCGGGGATTTATCGGCCATAAAGCCGCAAAAATGATGAAGCGGTCAAAAAATATAGAAAGCAGGGTGGAGGCCGCCGCGGAGGAGAAAAAAGGACTTCTGAAAAATATTGAGACGGCGGAGGCTCTGAAGCTGTTTCCCCTGCAGCATCACAGAGAGCGTCTTGTGTCCATGGAGGACGCAGGACTAACCTACGCCGGTTCCGGCAAAACCGTCTTTACCCACTGGAATATGGAAATAAAAAGAGGGGAACGGATCCTCCTGCACGGAAGGAACGGATGCGGCAAATCCAGTATCCTGAAGGCAATTCTTCAGACGGAGCCAGGAGAGCTTCTGATAACCGGAAAGCTGGAACTGGCGGGCGGCATGAATATTTCCTATGTGCCTCAGGACGCCTCAGGACTGTCCGGAACGTTGAAACAGTACGCACGTACCCTGAATATCGATGAAACCTTATTTCTGGCTCTGCTCAGAAAAATGGATTTTTCCCGGGCTCAGTTTGAAAAAAGGATGGAGGATTACAGCCAGGGACAAAAAAAGAAGGTGCTGCTGGCGGGAAGTCTGTGCCAGAGAGCGCATCTCTATATCTGGGATGAGCCTATGAATTATATTGATATTTTTTCCAGGCAGCAGATTATGGAACTGATCCAAAAGTACGAACCGACCATGCTCCTTGTAGAGCACGACCGGGATTTTGCCTGCCGCGCGGCCACCAGAATTGTGGAGGTGGGGTAACAGTTCAGTCATACAGTGGCGTCAGCCACAGTAAGCACGCAGTGCGGTTTTACGAATGGCGCGGGCTGAACTGATACCGAGGTAGGGTAAGCTGATACTCAGAGACATTGACAATATCATTATCATATGTTAGTATAGAGTGAACATAAGTTACTTTAATAATATCGTATGTTCCTATTGTTAGAAGCATCTTTGGAGGAATTGTCATGAGCAATTATCGGGAATTATATCAGCCGGCCCATACGATCATAGGAAGGGGCGGTATTCAGGCAATGCCCCGTCACATAGATCTGATCTCGGGACATAAGGCTCTTGTTGTGACAGACGAGGGGCTCAAAAAAATAGGCACCCTGAAAAAAGTGACGGATGTTCTGGACGCTCAGGGGAAAAGCTACGCCGTTTACACGGGGGTAAAGCCAAATCCCACGGTAACCATCGTCAACGAGGCCAAGGCGGTTTATGACAGAGAAAACTGCGATTATCTGATCGGAATCGGGGGAGGTTCTCCCCTGGATGTGGCCAAGGCAGTGAGTATCCTCGCTGGTAACGGCGGGAATATTGAGGATTACAACGGTCTTGATAAATCTAAAAGGGCGGGAACGCCGCTGATCGCCGTCAATACGACCGCGGGTACGGGTTCCGAGGTGACGAGAGCCTACGTGGTGACGGACGAGGTAAAAAAAAGCAAGATGCTGATGGTGGACGCCAATTGCCTCTCTTATCTGGCGATCAATGATCCGGAGCTGATGGCGGATATGCCGCCTGCGCTGACGGCGGCTACAGGGATGGACGCCCTCACCCATGCCATAGAGGCGTATGTGTCGCGGTCGCACTTTCCCTTTACGGACGGAATCGCCCTGGAGGCTGTTGCTCTGGTGGGAAAATCTCTGGAAAAGGCTTATCGGAACGGACATGATCTGGAGGCGCGTACGGATATGTGCTGGGCGGAATATATGGCCGGACTGGCGTTTTCCAACGCGGGACTGGGAATGGTCCATGCAATGGCTCATCAGTTGGGAGGATTTTATAATACGCCTCATGGAGTGGCCAATGCGATCCTGCTGCCCTATGTAATGAGATATAATTCTCCTGCCTGCAAAGAAAGGTATGGGGACGTTGCGAGAGCGCTGGGAATCAATGTTTCGGGTATGACTGCGGATCAGGCGTCCATGGCGGCTATAGAGTATATTGAAGGAATGAAGCGGAGGATGAAAATACCCGGACTTTCAGAAACATCATTCCGGCCGGGGGATGTTGTGACCTTGTCTCTTCACGCCCTGGAGGATACAGGGATGCCGGAGAATCCCAGGGAGGCTTCCCTTGTAGATGTGCAGAAGGTTTTTATGGATGCCTATTACGCTGGATAAAGCTAGCGGGCGCTTCCCCTTTCGCGCCCTATGAAAACGCCGCAGGAAGTATGGCGATATATTTCCTGCGGCGGCTTTTGTATATAGGGTGCCAGGGGTAAAGGTCTGAAACCATGCCATGCTTGCATGACAACGGAAAAGATGTTACGGATTCAGATAATCGTCCTGCCGTAATATCAGGTCGGCGGTTTCCTCGCTGGTGATCAGAACGTTCGCGATGCCGCCGTTTAAGGCGCCGAGCATGGAATCTACCTTGCTGAGGCCCTGGGCTACACAGACCCGGTATTTTTTCTTTTTGATCTCTTCCAGCGGAACGGCGATGGTGCGTTCGTCCAGATCCGGGTCGCAGATGTTTCCATGAATGTCGATCAGGTGGGAGCAGATATCGCCCACCGCGCCTCTGTCGGACAAGACCTTCATTTCCTCATGGCTGATATATCCGGCCTGTACCAACGCGCTTTTCTGGCCGAAGGCTCCGGTGGTGATCAGAGCGATATCGGAATCACAGCCGTACCGCATGATCTTGGAGATATTGTGATCCTTCTGAACCACATCCTTCATGCGCTTGGAATCCATAACGGCGGGAAGGGGGAGCGAATAGGACATGCCGCCCAGTGAAACAGAAAAATTGTTAAGGATTTCAGTGGCGTAAATATTTTTGTTGACGGTGCTCAGTCCTCCGCACAACTGTACGGAAATGATGTCTTTCAGATCGTTGCGCTGAAGGAGTGCCTGAGAGCAGGCGTGGATGGTGGCACCCCAGGAAAGTCCGATGACATCGCCGTCCTGCAGGATCGTATCCAGAAATCTGGCCGCCTCAAGTCCAAGACGGGACAGAGAGGCCGGCCCCTCGGACATGGGAACGATCCGTACCTTTTCCAGACGGAAGCGCTCTCTGAGCTTCTGCTCCAGAGGTGTTTCTGTGCTGAGAGGGTCGATCACCTGAAACCGGACGATCCCCTGCTCCTTTGCCTCGTTAAGGAGCTTGGAAATATAAGGCCGGGACAGACCCAGCTTTTTCGCGATCATTTCCTGACTGAAGTCATTTTCATAATATAATCTGGCTATTTTTACAAGCAGCTCTATCTTTTTATATTCTGTCATAATTCATACTCTTTCCTTTTTTCATGAAAAAATTATATCACACACCCTCTGCCGCCGCAAGAAAGGAAAAATGCGCCAGAAGACAAAAAATGCCATTGTGAAATTTTACACAATAGCACGCGGGAAAACCTTGGCAAGAAAAACAGTTTGTACTGTAAATACAAAAATTCATCAAAAAAATTGTGCGATATAACAAATGATGATTGACAATTATCATTTGTTATAGTAATATTTTTATATAAACAAATGATATTGATTAAGTAACATATGTTCATAAAAAGCAATGCAAATACAGGATACAAACAGACAGCAGCGGCAGAGATCAGGAGGGTGTTTATGGAATCATATTTTATGGGAATCGATACCGGAACCCAGGGAGTACGGATCGCCGTCAGCGACGAAACAGGAGAACTGCTTTTTGAACATGAGAAAAAATGGGAGACCTCATTTCCTCAGGTTGGATGGGCGGAACAGAATCCCTCGGACTGGTGGAGCGCTATCTGCGGAATTTTTCAGGAGGCGGCGCAGTCACTGGGGCGGGAGAAAATGGGACGCATAAGAGCGGGCTGTGTGTGCGCCACCTCGTCTACTGTATTTCCGGTGAATGCAGACGGCGAACCGATGAGAAACGCGCTTATGTGGATGGACGCGCGTTCCAGAGAGGAGATGGACGCCATCAATGCGGCCGGACATCCTGTGCTGGATTACTGCGGAGGGGAGACGTCCTTTGAATGGATGATTCCCAAAGCCCTCTGGCTGAAGCGCCACGAACCAGAAATATACTATTCCTGCTATAGGATCGTGGAGCAGCTTGACTGGATCAATTACCGCCTGTGCGGAGAATGGTCGTCTTCGATATGCAACACAACCTGCAAATGGAATTATGTATCCTCTCTGGGAGGATATCAGAGAGATTATTTTGAGCAGATCGGTTTTGAAGATTATGAAGACAAGCTGGTGACCCGGGTAGATAAGATCGGAGACCGGGTGGGCTATATAAGACCAGAGCTCAGTGAAAAATATGGTTTTTCAAAAGATATGGAGATCGTCCAGGGAGGCATCGACGCCCATATGGCTATGTTCGGGCTGAACGTCCTTAGGCCGGGAAAGCTTGGGATCATTATGGGAACAAGCTTTGTACATCTCTGCCTCTCTGAGGAAAAACCGGAGATGCCGGGGATCTGGGGACCTTATGACAGCGCGGTGCTGGACCATATGTGGCTTCTGGAGGGAGGCCAGATCTCCGCTTCCGGCCTTGTAAACTGGTTCCGTGAGAATTTTCATATTCCAGGAGAAAACGGCAACCCCTACGCGAGACTTCTGGATGTTCCCGAAAGGATACCTATAGGAGCGGACGGAGTGACTGTTCTGGATTTCTTTCAGGGCAACAGAACCCCTTACAAGGACGCGTCGGCAAAAGGCGTAATCTACGGACTGAATGTAAAGCATACCTGGGAGCACATTTACCGGGCGGTGCTGGAGTCAGTTTCCTACGGTACATATAATATCATCTGTAATTATGAAAAATACGGATACAGGGTGGATTCCATCACTGCCTGCGGAGGAGTGACGAAGGACGCCAACTGGATGCAGATGATCTCGGATATTACGGGAAAGCCTGTTACGGTGAACCGCAACAGCCAGGCCGGGGCTCTGGGATGCTGTGTGGCGGCAGCTTCAGCGGGCAGACGTTATGAGAGCTTTCAGGAGGCGGCGGCTCATATGGTGATCCCGGAGAAGGTGATCCGCCCGGATATGGCGAAGCATAAAGAGTACCTGCCATATTTTCGGAAATATCTGAAGCTGTATGAAAATCTGAAGGATTTTATGCGCCAATAAACAGGAAAAGGAGGACAATGGAGTGCGGGAACAGGATAACATTCTGGAGATGCGGAAGATTGATAAACTTTTTCCAGGTGTAAAAGCACTGGACCAGGTGGATTTTTCGGTAAGAAGAGGAGAGGTTCACTGCCTCATCGGAGCCAACGGAGCCGGAAAATCCACATTGATGAAGGTGCTTTCCGGCGCCTATGTGGAGGATGCGGGCGAGATCATTTTCGATGGAGAAAAGCTGAAGCCCCACGGAACTCTGGAGCGGAAGAAGAAAGGAATCGCGGTGATCTATCAGGAGCTGTCGCTGGTGAATGAGCTGACGGTGGGAGAAAATGTCTACATAAACAATTACCCGAAAACAAAATTCGGAGCGGTGGACTGGAAGGAGGTATACCGGAAAACACAGGCCATTGCTGATGAGATGAATATGAAGATCGACGTCCGGGCGAAGGTCAGCGACCTGAATATCGGCCAGCGCCAGATGACGGAGATCATGAAGGCTCTGGCCGGAAACGCGAAGCTTATCGTTATGGACGAGCCGTCCTCCACCTTGTCTAAAAATGAATTCGAGACGCTGATCCGTCTGATCCGGGATCTCAAAGAAAAGGGGATTACAGTCATTTATATCTCCCATCATCTGGAAGAGCTTTTTATTGTGGGAGACAGGATCACGATCCTCAGAGACGGAAGATTTGTGGCCTGCCGCAGCGCAAAGGAGATCAACGAGGACGATCTTGTGGAATATATGACAGGGGCAAAGGTCAGCAGCCAGAAAACCTATGCAGAGGCAAAGCCGCTGAATGAAGAAAAGGTGCTGGAGGTGAAAAATCTCTGCAATCATAAGGTCAGTGATATTTCCTTTGACCTTCATAAAGGCGAGGTGCTGGGATTATACGGCCTGGTGGGAGCGGGGAGAACAGAGGTCGTCCGTTCTGTTTTCGGGGCGGATCCTTACAGTAAGGGAGAGATACGGCTTCACGGGAAGCCTGTTCATTTCCGGCATACAGGGGAGGCTATCGACAACGGTATCGGGCTGATCCCGGAAAACAGAAAAACGCAGGGCCTGGTGCAGATTCTTCCGGTATGGGAAAACATGACCATGGTCGCTCTGGATAAATGTAAAAAACACGGCATTGTAAATTATAAGATCATTCAGGATACATGCGAGCAGTATAAGAAAAGCCTGAATGTAAAAACACCGTCCATAAAGACGATCATCCAGAACCTGTCGGGAGGGAATCAGCAGAAGGTGATCATTGCCAAATGGCTGTTCAGGGACTGCGATATTCTTCTGATCGACGAGCCCACCCAGGGGATCGACGTTATGGTCAAGGAGGAGATTTATAAAATCATCCGTAATCTGGCGGAGGAGGGCAAGAGTATGATCGTGGTCTCGTCGGAGCTGGACGAGCTGCTCCGCATTTGCGACAACATCATAGTTATGTTTGACGGAAGACAGGTCATGTCCGCGTCAAAAGAAAATTTCAATCCGGATAAAATCTTACAGGTTTCTGTTACAGGGAGGAGCGAATCATGAGGAAAGAACCATTAAAGATAGGAGATCTGCTGAAAAAATATAATTTACTTGTACTGCTGGTTGTATTTGTGGTGATTTCGTCTGTTCTGTCGCCGAACTTCCTGACAGTGGGGAATCTGCTGAATCTTCTTCAGCAGGCTTCCATACCGGGAATTGTAGCGATCGGAATGACTCTGGTGATCATCCTCGGAGGTATTGATCTCTCGGTAGGATCGGTGGCCGCGTTCGCGGGAATGATCTCCTCCATACTGGTGAGCAAGGGAATGCCTATCGTGATCGCCGTTCTCGCAGGCGTGGCGCTGGGAGCTGTACTTGGACTTGTCACAGGCGTGCTGATCTCCAGATTCGGGCTTCCGGATTTCATCGCGACTCTTGCTATGATGGAGATCGCCAGAGGCGCCGCCCTTCTTACCACGGAGGGCGTGCCTATTTTTGGTCTTCCCGCAAGCTTTAAATTTATCGGAGGAGGCTTTGTCGGACGGGTTTCTGTCAGCGGGATCATCTGGATCATTTTGACGGTTGTTTTTGCTCTGATGCTGAAATACACATCCTTTGGAAGAAGTCTTTATGCCATTGGCGGGAACCGGGAGGCGGCTACGCTTTCCGGGATCAAGACCACCAGAAATTACGCGGCCGCTTATGTGCTCTGCGCCTGTCTTTCCGCCTTCGCGGGCGTACTGACCGCTTCCTGGCTGGCTACAGGACAGCCGACGGCGGGAGACGGAATGGAGCTGAACGCTATCGCGGCTTCGGTTATCGGCGGAGCAAGCCTTTCGGGCGGGATCGGCTCTGTGATTGGAACCTTTGGAGGAGTGTTCCTCCTTCAGATCATTACAAATATCTTTAACCTGGTAGGGCTGGCATCCTTTTATCAGCAGATTGCGAAAGGCGTCATTATTATCGCCGCGCTTCTGCTGAACCGTGTGATCGATTCCAGGAAGTGATATCATCAGTTCAGCCATACAGTGGTCGGGAAGCATAAAACATGCAAGCATGTTTTTGCAAGCGGACATTTGTATGAGCTGAGCGCCCGCTTATGAGTAAAACAGTGGCGTCAGCCACAGTAAGCATGTAGTGCGGTTTTACGAATGGCGCGGCTGAACTGATATGCAATGAATGATGAAGCGCTGACAGGCGTTTATCATATAAAAATACCATTTAAGGAGGAATGAAGATGAGAAAAAAAGGTATTGTAGCAGTTTTAACAGCGGCAGCTCTGGCTGCGTCCATGACCACGGCCGTAAGCGCGGCTGAGGAGAGCGCGGGAACCAGCTACAAGATCGGTTTCGCGCAGTGTACTCTTGCGTCTCCCTTCTATGTATCTATGAAGGACGTCGCGGAAGAATACGCCAAGGAGCTGGGTGTGGAGCTTACTGTGGTAAGCGCGGATGATGATGTGACGAAGCAGAACAATGATATCAACGACATGCTTACCAGCGGCATCGACGCGCTGATCGTAAATCCCATCAACGCAGAGGGAATCGCGCCTGCCATCGAGGCATGTACGAAGGCTGAAATCCCCGTTATTACTGTAGACCGTAATATCAACGAAGGATATACCGCTTATGTAGGACGCGACAATGAGGAAATGGGACGTCTTGTAGGAGAAGCGCTTGTGGAGCATCTGGGTGGAAAAGAGGAAGCCTCCGGCAAGATCCTCGAGATCCAGGGCACCGCGGGAGATACGGTTATGATGGCCAGAAGAGACGGTTTTGAGGCGGCTGTAGCAGAGGCTCCGGGTCTTGAAGTGATCCAGTCCGCGTACTGCGACTATACAAGAAGCAAGGCGGTAACGGCCACACAGGATCTTCTGCAGAGCAACGATGGCATTGTGGCGGTGTATGGACACAATGACGATATGGCCCTGGGCGCTTCCCAGGTGCTTCAGGAAAAAGGCGTTGAAGGCGTGGCAGTCTGCGGCGTTGACGGTCTGATGGAAGCCGTTATGGCTATTAACGACGGATCCTATGCCATCACCACCATGAACGACCCGGGCTCTCTTATCAAAGCCGCTCTTGACACATCCCTGAAGATTCTTAACGGCGAGGAATATGAAGAGTATGTTGACGCGGGAACCGGAGTCATCGACAGCAGCAACGTTGCGGATTACGTTGACGAAAGCCTTGCGTTCGCAGCAATGAAATAAAAAGTTATATGTTTGGCCGGCCGTATCTTATGGCCGGCCTTTCCTTTATGAGGCGGTTATCCAAGGCGGTTTATCATGCCGGATAAAGAAATCAGCAGTATCAAAATAGAGTTTTTGGGAGGTAACGGGATATGTTTCGACTGATTAAGCTGGAAGAGGCGAACGATTTGAGAGATTTTATGAATCTGGCCTGCAAATGTAAAAGTGACGTGGGCGTTCACACAGATGAAAACCAGATCGCGGACGCAAAATCGATTCTTGGCCTTATGGCTCTCGACTATGACCATCCGGTCAAGGTTGTGACAGAGGACGAAGGGTTTTTAAAGAAACTTGATAAGTGGGCGGTAGACTGAGGAGGCCGTATGAAAACAGAATATGAAAAAATGGTGTCAGGGGATTACTACAATTCCCTTTCGGAGGAAATCCTGATTCATGTACGCCGCGCCCGCCGTCTGTGCGATGAGCTGATGAAGGTGAAGGACGACGAGGAAAAGAAGAGCAGGATTATCAAGGAACTGTTCGGCAGCACAGGAGAGAAGGTGGCTGTCAATCCGCCTTTTACCTGCGACCACGGCGATCACATTCATGTAGGAGAAAATTTCTTTGCAAACTATGATTGTACGATCATGGATGCCTGTGACATCAGAATTGGAAAAAATTGTCTGCTGGGGCCAAAAGTTTCTATTTTTTCTGTGGGGCATCCGCTGGACACAAAACTGCGCGTCCGGGGACTGGCTATCGCTAGGCCTGTCACCATCGGGGACAATGTATGGATCGGAGGAAACGCTGTTATCTGTCCTGGAGCAAGGATCGGCAGCAATGTAGTGGTGGCGGCGGGCGCTGTGGTGACCGGAGAGGTGCCCGATCATGTACTGGTAGGAGGAAATCCGGCAAAAATTATAAAAGAGCTGGATTAACAGCATTTATGTGATTTTTACAAAAGATATGTTAAAACGTGATTTGTTTTCTAACAATTTGTTTTCTGATATTGACAGTTCAATTTCTGTATGCTAATATTATCGCATAAGAAACAAATGATAATAATATAGTAACAAATGTAACAAAGGAGCCGGATATGAACAGAATGAATCTGGATCAGATCATCCATGAAGCCGTTGTAAAACATATGAGGCGGCCTCTGATCGTAGCAGGTAATTGGAAGATGAACATGACTGTCCGGGAAGGCAGGGAATTTCTGGAGAAACTTGGTTCTGTAGAGGGAAGCGTTCTTCTTTTTCCGCCTTATACGACCCTTGCCGCCCTGGCTCCGGAAATGCGCAGAAAAGGCGTGCTTTACGGGCCGCAGAATTTTCACTATGAGGACGGCGGAGCTTATACAGGCGAAATCTCTATCCCTATGATCCGTGAGCTGGAATGTTCCTGCCTGCTTGCGGGACATTCAGAAAGACGGACCTATTATAATGAAACAGACGAAGCTCTGAGCAGAAAAACAGCCAGAGGAGTACGTTCGGGATTTCAGGTGATGCTGTGTATCGGCGAGAGCCTGGAGGAGAGAAAAAACGGACGGTGGCAGAAAAAGCTGATAGAGCAGATGGCCCTCGATCTGAAGGATCTCAGCTTTCGGGAGCTGGGTTCCGTTTTGATCGCATATGAGCCGGTATGGGCCATCGGAACGGGGGTGAGCGCTTCCCTGGAGGAGATCGGGGAAACCCACCGGCTTTTGAAGCTGGCAATGCGGGAACTGTTCGGACGGGAGCTTCCGCTTTTATATGGAGGAAGCGTCAATGAAAAAAATGCTTTTGATATCGGATCCTGTCCTTATGTGGATGGGTTCCTGATAGGAGGAGCCAGCCTGAAACCTGAGAAGTTCAGAGAAATTATCGAAATCAGCAAAAGAGTGTAATATCCTGAGACATCGATGGATCTTACCTGATAGAAACTCAATACAAATGGAAAGTGAGGAGTAGACTATGGAAATGGAACAGTTGGTCAGCAAAATAACAGCGGAAGTTCTGAATAATATCCGGAACCAGGGGGGAATGGGCCAGGCCTTTGCGCGGAGCGGTTCTTCCGGGAATGTAGCCGGGATGATCGACCATACCCTGCTGAAGCAGGACGCTAGCGAAGAACAGATCAGAAAGCTCTGCCAGGAAGCGAAAGAGTATCATTTTTGCTCTGTATGCGTGAACCCTTCCTATGTTCCATTATGTTATGAGGAGCTGCGGGGCAGCGGGGTAAAGGTGTGCACCGTGATCGGATTCCCTCTGGGAGCCACCACTACCAAGTCAAAAATCTTCGAGGCGAACGAGGCCATCGAAAACGGCGCCAATGAAGTGGATATGGTTGTAAACGTAGGCAAGATTAAATCCGGCAACTGGCAGTATGTAAAAAAGGATATCGCGGATCTTGTGACGGCTGTTCATGGAAGAGCTGTTGTAAAGGTGATCATCGAAACCTGTCTCCTGACGGAGGAGGAAAAAATCCAGGTATGCCGCGTGGCAAAAGAGGCGGGAGCAGATTTTGTGAAAACCTCCACCGGATTTTCCACAGGAGGCGCGACGGCTGAGGATGTGGCTTTGATGCGCAGGACCGTAGGCCCAGATATGGGAGTAAAGGCATCCGGCGGCGTCCGCGGGCCGGAAGACGCGAGAAAGATGATCGAGGCAGGCGCAAACCGCCTTGGCACCAGCGCGGGAGTTGCCATTGCCAAAGGTGAGACAGGAAAGAGTTCATACTGAGAAAAGGAGATGCGTAGAAGATGGCACAGAAAATGAGGGCGGTACGTTTATTCGCGCCGAAGGATATCCGTTGTGTGGAGGTTGATGTTCCTCATATCGAAAAAGACACACAGGTTCTGATCAAGGTAAAAAGCTGCGGTGTGTGCGGGTCTGATATTCCCAGGGTAATGGTAAAGGGAACCTATCATTTCCCCACTACCATCGGACATGAATTCGCGGGACAGATCGTGGACTGCGGCGACAAGGTAAAAAATAATCTGACAGTAGGAGACAGGGTATCTGTCATGCCTCTGATCCCCTGCGGAGAATGTCAGTACTGTAAGGTTGGGCAGTCCCATCTCTGCGACACCTATGATTATTATGGATCAAGAAGGGACGGCGCTATGGCCGAGTACATTGTCGTAGAATCCGAAAACTGTCTGAAGCTTCCAGATAACGTGGATTATGAGGAGGGCTCCTTTACAGATCCAGTCAGCGTTGGTCTGCACGCTGTCCGCAAGTGCCGCATGGAAGCCGGAAAAACGGCGGCGGTCTTCGGGCTGGGCGCCATTGGATTCATCTGTATACAATGGCTGAGAGCATTGGGCTGTACAAAGGTGATCGCCGTGGATGTGGCGGACGATAAGCTGGTGCTGGCAAAACGTCTGGGCGCGACCGCAGGTGTGAACGGAATGAAGACAGACGCTGTTCAGGCCGTCAGGGAGCTGACCGGAGGGGAAGGCGTGGATATTGCCATTGAATTTGCAGGCAATAAGATCACTCACGTACAGGCGGTAGCATCCTGCAAAAAGAACGGAGAAGTGGTATACGGCGGCATTACATATGACGACGTACATTTCCCAAACAAGGTGATCCAGGCAATCCTCAGAGGAGAGCTGACCATTCATGGAAGCTGGAATTCTTCGATCAATCCTCTTCCCATTAATGAATGGAAGAGCGGTCTTGAATTTATGAGCACCGGACAGATGAATGTAAATCCTCTCATCACCCACCGGGTACGGCTGGAGGACTGCAAGGAAGTCTTTGAGATGATGTTCAACCGTACCGAGGTGTTCACGAAGGTACTCTTCAAGCCGGAAATGTAGGATGATACCGGAGCAGAGTATATAAGAGCGGACATTCAGGTACGAAGCATACAGAAATAAGAAGCGGGAAAATATATAAGATTCAGATTACAGGAGGGAAAACAATGACACAGGAAGCATTGGGAATGGTGGAAACAAGAGGACTGACAGCGGCCATTGAAGCGGCAGACCAGATGTGCAAGGCGGCAAACGTAGCTCTGGTGGGAACAGAGAAGATCGGCTCCGGTCTCGTAACCGTAATGGTACGGGGAGACGTAGGCGCAGTGAAATCCGCAGTGGAGAGCGGAAGCGCGGCGGCCTCCAGACTGGGCGAGCTGGTTGCCACACATGTGATCCCGAGACCACATACAGATGTGGAGAAGATTTTGCCGAGTATTCAGTAAATGGTTTGCAAATAAACGAAAAAATCAGAGAAGTATTTCATATTTTGAGGAATAGCATGGAAGGTGCCGGAGTTCGGCGGTGGATGCCGCCGAATGGCCGGAATATGGACGACAATACAGAAATGACAATGGTTCATTGACAGGTTGTCTTTTTTTATAATTACAATAGAAATAAATTTCTTTTATGAAATATTTTTCAAAAATAAAAAGAAATGTCATGAACGAAAACGGAGAAAAATTGACTTTGCCGATATGCTTTGCCATTTGAGAACAGTATAATCTTCATATTTAATTTAATGTGAACGGAGGATTAAGATATGTCAATAAAATACAGCGCGATTATCGGATCCCTGGGTCAGACCTCAGATCGTTTTATGAAAATGGGGTATAAGGATCCGCAGATAGATAAGGTGGAGTTTCCTGATGTAATTAAGGCCCTGGAAAAGACAGAATGTATCCAGGGAGCGGATCTGTATCAGGCTCCGGAAGGACCATTGTCAGATCCCGATACAGTAAATGAAATTCTGAAGGGCTCAGGGTTTGTCTGCTCTTCTGTTCTCCCTCAGGTATTCGGCGATCGGAGATGGCAGCATGGCTCTATTGCGGCGGCAGATGCTGAAACGAGAAAGGCGGCAATGGAACTGATTAAGAAAAATATCGATTTTAATGCCAGATTGATTGGAAGCCCCAGCGTGAATCTATGGTTAGGTCAGGATGGTTTCGATTATCCGCTTCAGACAGATTATGGAAAACAGTGGGACTGGCTTATAAAAGGTGTGAGGGAGCTGGCTGATTATAATCCTGATATCAGGCTGACGCTGGAGGGGAAAATAAGGGAACCAAGGAACCGATGTCTGGTAGATACCACGATGACAGCTCTTCTGATCTGTATGGAGGTGGACCGGCCGAATGTGGGAGTTGCTATTGATACGGGGCATGTATTTCAGACCCAGCAGAATGTAGCTCAGAATATAGAAGTGGCGGCACGTTATCAAAAGCTTTTTATGATTCATGCAAATGATAATTATAATCTATGGGATGACGATATGATAGTAGGATCTCTGCGTACCACAGAATATATCGAAATGTTTTACTCCTTAAAGAAATGCGGTTATGACGGATTTGTTTCTGTGGATATATTTCCATACAGGGAGGATTCCTACGAGGCAACCCGTCAGAGCGTGCTGAATATGAAAAAGTTTGAAGAAATTGTAGATTCAGTCGGTATGGAAAGGATCGGAGAGATAATCCAAAACGGAGATCCATGTGAAATGGTAAATATGCTTAGAATGTCTCTGTTTCGGTAAAAGTTCAGCCATACAGTGGCTTCAGCCACAGTAAGCACGCAGTGCGGTTTTGCGAATGGCGCGGGCTGAACTGTTGCCTGTTTCATTAAAAGCAAGGTAAGTCCGTATTGACAAAAATTATGTGAGAAATATATAATACATATATGAAATAAATTACATTATAGAAATATATTTCAAATCAAGGAGGGTGATACGGATGAAACTTGAAACAGCGCTGAAAAGTCTGAACCATAAGGACAGACAAACTCGTCTGGAAAGCGTACGGAGAATCAGCAGAGGAATAAAAAACGATGAGCTTTTGCCGGTGAACAGGAGAAACGAGTGTAATAATCATGTACATTCTCAATACTCGTTTTCTCCGTACAGTCCCTCGATGATCGCATGGAAAGCATATCGCTCGGGACTTAGTACCTGTGGGATCATCGATCATGAGTCTGTGGCAGGCTGCGGAGAGTTTCGCGAGGCGTGCAGACTTTTGGGAATCGTGCCGACGATTGGATTTGAAATTCGTCTGAATTGGAATCATACGATTTTGAAGGACAGAATGTTTAACAATCCTGATCAGAAATCCGTGGGTTATTTTCCAATACATGGAGTACCCTTTTCCAGGTTGCCTGAGATTGAAAAATTCTTGTATCCAATTCGGCAGGAAAGATTCAGGAGAAATCAGAAAATGGTCAAAAATATTGATTCGATCCTCCATAATTATGGTCTGGAGCTGGACATGGATTGGGATGTGATTCCAGTATCAAAATGGTTGGAAGGTGGAAACATCACAGAGAGACATCTTCTTTATGCAACGGCAAAAAAGCTTCTTCAAAAATACAGGCCGGGCCAGGAAATGATTTCGTTCCTGAAAAACAGATTGGGCATACAGATGTCGGAAACATCAGAATCATATTTAACACAGACAGAAAATCCATTTTATGATTTTGATGTAACCAATATCCTGAAAGGCTTTTTCTCAGAATATATGTATGTAAATGCGTCAGAAACAGAGACGCCGGATGTGGAGAAGGCAATTCCGTATCTGAAAAAAATCGGCTGTATTCCGACGTATACATATTTGGGGGATGTGAAAACGGAATCAGTAACCGGAGATAAAAAACCACAGAAATTCGAGGACGATATTCTTGACGAGATGCTGGCCCTTCTGCGCAGCTATGGTATGGGAGCCTTGAGCTATGCGCCCAGAAGGAATGATTCACATCAAATAAATATGGTTCGGAAGCTTTGTAAAAAATATGACATGATGGAGGTTGCTGGAGAAGACATCAATCAGCCCAGACAGCCCTTCGTGAATCTCCATCTGGACAATGAGATCAAAAAATATTTTGATCTTACGACATGGGCGATCATAGGCCATGAAAAAATGGCGGACGTAAGTCTGGATGACGGCTTTTTTTCCAAAAAAACAATAAAAAAATACCCAGAGCTGTCAGAACGTTTGAAAGTATACGAAAAGTTTGGGAAGACGGCAGTTCGGGAGTGAGGAGGCGGCAATGGACAGGTATTTGATATTTGATCTGGGTGCAAGCAATGGAAGAGCGATCGTAGCCAGCGTTGAGGGGCATAAAACAGAATTTGATGTAATCCACAGATTTGATAATATTCCGGTATTTGCCAACGAAGGTGAATATTTTTGGGATATTCTCAGGCTTTTTCATGAGATTAAGACCGGATTGAAGAAATGTTATAAAAAGTATGGAAAAGTGAAATCTATGGCGATTGATTCCTGGGGCTGCGATTTTGGAATGATAGGGGAAGACGGCCGCTTGATTGGAAATCCCCTGCATTACAGAGACAAGAGTCAGCATGAAAAGTCAGCGGAGCTTCATGAGATACTCAGCGAGGAGGAATTATTTAAGCTGTCGGGAGGACCCTGCAACAGGATCATGGGTATTTATAAATTGTACTCTCTCATGAAAAAAGAAGCGGTGGAATATAGAGATGGCAAACGTCTGCTGATGATTCCTGATCTTTTAAATTATTTCCTGACAGGAATAGAGAGCAATGAATTTTGTAATGCAACCATGACGTTAATGATTAATCAGAAAACAAGACAGTGGGAACCGGAAATCACAAAAAGGCTGGGAATGAAAAATGATTTCTTAAAACCTGTTCTGGAACCAGGAACTCCTCTTGGGATAATAAAGAAAAGTATCTGTCAGGAGTTGGGGATCGAACCGATCATGGTGGTGGTTCCGGCAACACATGACACGGCATCTGCTGTAGCGGGAATCCCGATCCTTGATCAGGATAAAACCTGGGGCTATATCAGTCTGGGGACCTGGGGGCTGACCGGACTGGAAACAGATGAGCCGCTGATGAATCCTGAAATTGTAAAATACGAGTTTGGAAACGAGGGAGCCGCCGCGGGAAAAAATCTTCTCCTTAAAAATGTTACAGGGCTTTGGATTATTCAGCAGTGCCGCGCGAAATGGCTGCAGAGTGGAGAAATAAGCTGGGACGAGGTGGTAGTACAGTCCAGGGAAGCCCGAAGGTTGGATTGTGTGATTCCGGTTATGGATCCGCGGTTTGGGGAGGTTCAGGCTGATATGCCCGGAATTATTTCTGCCTATTGCCGTGAGACAGGTCAGGAAGTGCCGGAGACTCTTGGAGAAATCGCGGATTGTGTATACAGGAGCCTGGCTCTGGAGTTTAAAGCTAGCTTTGACGATATTATGGGGGTTCTTGGAAAAAAACTTGGGCTTTTGCATATTGTGGGCGGCGGTACGCAGAACAAGCTGCTGTGCCAGTATACGGCTAATGCGGTTGGAGTTCCGGTAGTAGCGGGCCCGACGGAAACAACAGCCTTTGGAAACCTCATTTTTCAGATGATGGCGGATGGAAAGATCAGAAGTCTTGAGGAGGGCAGACAATTGTGCGCGCAGAACAGCCAAACAATCCGTTTTCAGCCGTCTGATCTGGATGTGTGGGCTGATTATAGTAGAAAATATAAGAAGTATCGGTAATAAATGCAGGACGAGGAGGAGACTGAGATGAAAATGACAGAAACAGAGATTGAGGATCTGGTCCGGGCGGCTGTCAGTAAATATGTGACAGGGGAAGCAGGCGGGAAGCGTATGAAAGCTCTTATAATGGATGAGGAACGAAAAATGACAGTAAAAGAGATGCCGGTTCCGACTCCTTCTGAAAACAATATGATCGTAAAAATTAAGTACGCGTCGATCTGCGGAACAGATTTTCGTACTTTTATGCAGGGAAGCTCAAAAATTAATCCGCCGAGGATCCTGGGACATGAGTCGGCGGGGGAGGTAATCCATGCAGGGGCTTACGCAGAATCCAGGGGCTTCCGAAAAGGAGACCGTGTTACTGTGGCTCCGGCCATTGGATGCGGCCAGTGCTGGCCCTGCAGAACAGGTCATACCAATATGTGTGATTCCCTGAAAACTCTGGGTTTTCAGTATGAAGGCGCCTTTGCGGAGCAAATGGAAATTCCACGCCATGCGATAGAAATGGGAAATGTGATCAAAATCCCGGACAATGTATCCGATATGTCGGCGGCTCTTTCAGAGCCTGCGGCCTGCGCTTATAATGCACAGACCTATTTGAATATACGTCCGGACGATTATGTGGTGATTTACGGGAGCGGCTATATTGGATGTATTCATGCGGAGCTTGCCAGGCTGGCCGGCGCGTCGAAGATCATTATGGTAGAAATCGCGAAGCCGCGGGCCGAGATCGCCAGGAAAATGATTCCAGGGATTATTCTGATCAATCCCAAGGAACAGGACACAGTGGAAGAGGTAAGAAGAATTACCGGAGGCAGAGGGGCGAATGTAGTTATCACGGCGCTTTCTGTACCCTCCGTACATACGGAAGCTCAGAAAATTGCCGCAAAGATGGGACGGATCAGTCTTTTTGGCGGAATTGCCGGTGAAGGGAAAGGATATTTGGACAGTAATCTGATTCATTATAAAGAATTGTCCATGCATGGCGTACATGCAACTACAGCAGAGATGATGAAAAAAATCATGGACTATGTGTCAGAAGGTAAGTTGAATCTTGAGAAATATGTCTCGGATATATATGAACTAGAGGACATCCAGAAAGGATTTGAGGAAATAAGGGACAGGAACGCAATGAAGGTGCTTGTAAGGCCATAAACAGCAGCACCGCTGGTCTGAAAATATAAATGATTGGGGAAACTATATGAACGAAAAAATAATAGAAGAAATTGTCCGGGAGATCATAAATAAATCAGGAATTTCCTTAGAAGGGGTCTCAGGGGATCAGGGCGTGTTTGAGCGGGTTGAAGACGCCATCGACGCGGCGTACGCAGCTCAGAGAGAATGGTACATAAAATATAAAGTTGAGGATCGGCGGCGTATTATCGAGGCTGTACGCACGGCGGCGAGAAAAAATGCGGAAATGTTTGCCAGGATGATCCGGGATGAGACCGGAATGGGGAGGTATGAGGACAAGGTTATAAAAAATCTTGCCGTGATTGATAAAACGCCGGGAGTAGAGTGCCTGACAACAGACGCCATATCGGGAGATTCAGGATTAATGATAGAGGAGCTTGCTCCTTACGGAGTGATCGGCGCGATTACCCCGTCCACCAATCCCACAGAGACGATTATCAATAATACGATCAGTATGATCGGCGGCGGGAACGCTGTCGTATTTAACGTCCATCCCGGAGCGAAAAAGGTCTGCGCGGTGTGCCTGCAGATCTTGCACAGGACGATCGTTGAGAACGGCGGCCCGGAAAATCTGATTACCATGCAGCGAGAGCCGGACATGGAGGCAGTCAATAAAATGACGTCGAGCCCCAAAATCCGCCTTATGGTCGGAACCGGCGGCATGGGAATGGTAAACGCGCTTCTGAGATCCGGAAAAAAGACAATCGGCGCAGGTGCGGGAAATCCGCCCGTGATCGTGGATAATACGGCCGATATCGAAAAAGCGGCGAAAGAAATTTACAGAGGAGCTTCTTTTGACAATAACCTCCTGTGTCTTGCGGAAAAAGAGGTATTTGTCATGGAAGAAGCAGCCGACGAGCTGATCAGAAAAATGCGTGAGGAAGGCGCATATCTGATGACTGCGGAAGAAACAGAGCGGCTTTTGGATATTGTTTTTATAAAGAAAAATGGAGAATATTCTGTAAACAAAAAATGGGTGGGCAAAGATGCCGGCGTCATTCTGGAAAGTATAGGAATCCACAATATGGATACGCGGCTTGTGATTTGCCAGGTGCCTCATGATCATCCTTTTGTATTAGTGGAGCAGCTTATGCCGGTATTGCCTGTGGTTCGCTGTAAAACGTTTGAGGAATGTATAAAATATGCAGTGATCGCGGAAAATGGAAACCGTCATACAGCGTCCATGTTTTCAAAAAATGTAGATCATATGACAAGATTTGCAAAAGAAATCGAAACTACCATTTTCACAAAAAACGCGGCGACTCTTGTAGGCGTAGGAATTGGCGGAGAAGGGCATACTACGATGACGATAGCGGGACCGACAGGAGAGGGGCTGACCTGTGCCAGAAGCTTTACCCGGAGGAGACGCTGTATGCTTGCTGACGGAGGTCTTCGTGTAATATAAATTGATAATAAAATACGCTATATTTGAAATAATATTCTCTTTTATATGTTATAGACTAGAAATATTAACAATAAAAAGATAGAAAACGGCAAAAACTATGCATTTTAACTAAAGAATTATTGACAATCAATATGCTTATGGTATAATTGCACTATAAGAAATATATTTCTGATATGAAATATATTCCAAAAGGAGGTGCGGCAATGAAGCAGCCATTTCTCGAAATCGAGAATATCAGTAAAACATTTCCGGGAGTGAAGGCGCTTGATTCAGTGAAGTTTGATATTTATCCCGGAGAGGTTCATGCTCTTGTGGGGGAAAACGGCGCTGGCAAATCAACACTGATTAAAATATTGGCCGGTGTACAGCCCCCGGATGCAGGCGGTGTCATAAAGATTAACGGAGTGGCAACGAATCTGAAAAACGCGATGGATTCCATTAAACAAGGGATATCTGTTATCTATCAGGATTTCAGTTTATTTACAAACCTTACTGTAGCGGAAAATATTGGAATCAATGAAGTACTTGAGAAAAAACAGAAAATTCTAAATTGGAGCCGTATCTATAAAAAAGCGGAAGAAGCGCTGAAATTTATCGGGGCTGACTTTTCCTCTCAGGCTATAGTCGAGAACCTTTCGGTAGCCAGACAGCAAATGGTGGCGATCGCCAGCGCGGTGGCACAGGATGCTAAAATGATAATTATGGATGAACCAACATCAGCTCTTTCAAAAGGCGAGGTTGAGCATTTATATGAAATTATAGACACTCTTAAGGCGAAGGGTGTGGCGATCATGTTCGTCAGTCATAAGATGGACGAACTGTTCAGAGTTGCAGACCGTTTTACTGTGTTCCGCGACGGACAATATGTAGATACTGTGGAGAAGGATAAGATCACAGAGGCAGAGCTGGTGGCCATGATGGTAGGCCGTAAGATACAAATTAAACAGTATGCCAATCTTGAGGAAAAAGGGCCGGTTGTGCTGAAAGTAGAAATGCTTTCTAAAAAAGGTAATTACAAAGATGTCACGTTTGAAGTGAGGGAAGGCGAAGTGGTTGGTGTCACTGGATTGGTGGGCGCCGGGCGAAGCGAGGTTATGCAGAGTATCTTCGGCATTATGAAAGCTGATTCCGGGAAGGTCTATATAGACGGTAAGGAAGTTATGATCCATTCTCCAAGCGATGCACTTACCCATGGAATTGCATATATACCGGAAAGCAGGCAGACTCAGGGACTTGTTCTTCAAAAAACAGTGGCGAGCAATATTACACTTCCTGTTTTAAAAAAGTTCTGTAATAAGCTGGGTATCATAGACCGCCGCCGCCAGAGAGAAAACGTGGATCAATGGGTGGACATGCTGGATGTCCGGCCCAACAATCCGGATATGCCTGTTTTGCAGTTGTCAGGAGGAAATCAGCAGAAGGTTGTTCTTGCGAAATGGATATCCACTCAGGCAAAGATATTGATTGTAGATGAGCCTACGAATGGTGTAGATATCGGCGCAAAGGATGAAATACATAAAATTCTGAGGAAGCTAGCGGTAGAGGGAACAGCAGTAATAGTTATTTCTTCTGAGCTTCCTGAAATCCTTTCAGTAAGCGACAGGATCCTGGTGATGAGAAGAGGCC
>DSLMC04103__coassemble_393_pt1 | contig 41586 bp, 36 predicted proteins | sample DSLMC04103__metabat2_high_PE_018 | metagenome-assembled genome bin DSLMC04103 | reverse complement strand
GCTGCCGCACTAATAATTTTTAGTGCGACAGCCCCTTTTCGATACTGATTGTCCGGGAGGACAAGCAGGTTCCCGATCCGCCCGAAAGGGCGGGGATTTTCGATACTGATTGTCCGGGAGGACAAGCAGGTTCCCGGGCCGCCCGAGAGGGCGGGGATTTTCGATACTGATTGTCCGAAAGGACAAGCAGGTTCCCGATCCGCCCGAGAGGGCGGGGATTTTCGATACTGATTGTCCGAAAGGACAAGCAGGTTCCCGATCCGCCCGAGAGGGCGGGAATTTTCGATACTGATTGTCCGGGAGGACAAGCTCAGTTCAGATAATTATATACCATACGGGATATATTCCGGATACCTGAAATTGCCGAGCTTTCCCCGCAGCCAGAGGAGAAAACACAGATAATATAATGTGTTTCCGGACCGTAGACAATGGCCATGTCGTGCTGAACGCTGCTTGTTTCTCCGGTCTTGTTGGCAATTTTCACGCCGGAAGGAACACCGGAGGGAATTTTCCAGCGCCGTGTCTGACGGCAGAGCAGATTTAGCATTTCCTTTGAGTATTTACTGGAAACGCATTTGCCGCGGTAAATTCTTTCCAGCAGGAGACCACAGTCTTTCGCGGAAGAGGTGTTGCGTCCGCCGTCGCTGGCAAAAGCGGAGGCGGCGGGATGCAGAGAACTGTGGCAGCCTGTTTTTGTGTAGCCGTTCTTTTTCAGGTACTTATTGATCTCAGCGGCGCCTGCGGCAAAGCTTCCCGAGCTGCTGCTGCGGCGTACAAGTACATTAAAGGATTCATTGTCGCTGACCGTGATCATATCGTTGAGCAGCGTTTTGATGCTGGAGTTATAAGAAAGCTTGCCGCTTTGGATGCGGTCGAAGGTGGAGGCCATGACGAACGCCTTAATGGTACTGGCGGGATACATGGAAGTCTCGTTTATGTTGATAGCGGCGTTGGTGCTCAGATCCTTCACATAAACGGACCAGCTTCCACTGTAGCCGCGGATGGTCTGCTGAAGCTGCCGCTTAAGGGATTGCAGCGCCATATCGGCGCCTGAACATTTGCGCCCCTCGTAATCGACATATGTACCGTCCGGGAGCTTTTGGTTGCGGGCGATTTTGCCGTTTGACAGGAGATAATAGCCGGACCTCCAGCAGTTCACTGCCATTTTGCCGTTTGCGTCCAGATAGTATTTTTCATTTTTATAAGTGATCCAGCCCTTCTTCACAGTAAGCAGGCCGTTTCTGCCTCCGAAATAATAAGTACCGCGGAACGTTCTGCGGCCGATGGTCTGGTTCAGAGAATGAAAAGCCTTGTTTGTATAAAGCTTGCCTGTTCGGCTGAAGTAGTAATAACCTCTGAAAGAAACGCTGCCAATCTTCTGATTCAAAAAACGCACCTGCGCGGGGGCAGAGAGCTTTCCGTATGCGCCCCGGAAATAATACCCCTGAAACGTCAGTCCGGCGCATTTGGTGCGGGGGAGCTTGATAAGCACGTTGCCGTTGGTCAGAAACCGACCGTATCTATTTGTACAATAAAAACCGCTGAAACGAACGCCGTTGACCGTCCGGTTCAGTTTATATACGGCGGTTTTCTGGACGAGCCTGCCTTTTTTGTCAAAGGCGTAAAAACCTCTGGTAAGGCTGCCTGTTTTTTGAATATTGAGATATTGAAGGCCGCCCAGCGGCTTGCGTCCCGGTCCGTACAGATACCAGTTGGCGCCTCGCTTTTCGAGATATTTTCCGCTGCCGTCCTGGAAAGCTGTCCGCACGGTCTTTGTCGCCGCGGCCTGTACCGGAGTAAAATGGCTCTGTACGGAGCAGGCGAGTATAAGAGCGGCCAGCAGGAAAAGCATGAAAAAAGCTCTGTGCATGGTGCGCTGTGTCTCTCCGGAACAAGAATGATTGCTTTGTCTGTTTGTCATTTCTGTCTCCCCCCGTTAAAATATAATATAAATGCTCCGCTGTGGATGCGGCCAGGTTCATGTGGAATTATGACTGCCTGCGGGCAGTGAGCATCTGGCGCGTAAAGTGTACAGGTTTCCGCTCCGCAAATCCCCAGCTGTTTCTATAAAAAACTATACATGATTCTGAAAGAAAAGGAAAGAGAGAATTATCTTGACTTTCCCACCATAAAGTATTAAAATGGTGCAAAAGCGCAATGGAGCCCTTGGGTTTTTTTGCGCTGCTTTTTTGTCGATTAAGATAAGTAACTGTTCCGCAGCAGGGCTGCCAGGGAAAAGAACAGATACAAAATACTTTTAATGAGGAGGAAACGAGAAATGAGAAGAAACAAAATGTGGAAAATGCTTACTGCTTCTGCCGTTGCGGCGGCAATGAGCTGCGGTATGATCGGCGTTCAGAGCGTCAGCGCGGATGAGAAAAAAACGTTGAAGGTAGCAATGGAATGCGGCTATGCTCCTTATAACTGGACTCAGCCGGACGATTCCAACGGAGCGGTACCGATCTCCGGCAGCTCTGATTACGCCAACGGATATGACGTAATGATGGCTAAGCATATTACAGAGGAGCTGGGCTATGATCTGGAGATCGTGAAGCTTGACTGGGATTCTCTTGTTCCGGCTGTTCAGTCCGGCCAGGTAGACTGTGTGATCGCGGGGCAGTCCATCACCTCCGAGCGTTCTCAGATGGTGGATTTCACAGAGCCCTATTATTATGCGTCTATTATCACTCTTGTTAAGGCCGAGGGAGATTATAAGGACGCGGCAAGCGTGGAGGATCTGAAGGGAGTGATCTGCACTTCCCAGCAGAATACCGTATGGTATGACACCTGTCTTCCGCAGATTCCGGACGCGGAAATTCTTCCGGCTCAGGAGAGCGCTCCTGCAATGCTGGTAGCTCTGGAATCCGGAAAATGTGACGCTGTTGTTACCGATATGCCTACCGGTATGGCGGCCTGCGTTGCTTATCCTGACCTGAAGCTTCTTGATTTCAGCGGTACGGACGGAGAATTTGAGGTATCCGAGGAGGAGATCAATATTGGTATTTCCCTGCAGAAGGGCAACGACGAGCTGAAGGACGCCATCAACGGCGTACTGGCGGAGATGACAGAGGACGACTATACGGAAATGATGGACGAGGCAATTTCTGTTCAGCCTCTGTCCGAATGATAAAGGAGGAGCTTAAATGCTGCCTGAGAGTTTTGGGGGCCGGATTATTTATCTGCTCCAGCAATACGGATCATCTTTTCTGAAAGGCGCGGGCGTCAGCCTGTGGCTTGCCATCGTGGGCACCTTGTTCGGATGTATCATCGGATTCGTGGTGGGTATCATCCAGACGATTCCGGTAGATAAAAATGATTCTGCTGTAAAACGCGTCGTTATAAAGATCATAAAATTTATTATGGCCTGCTATGTGGAGTTCTTCCGCGGAACTCCCATGATGGCCCAGGCCATGTTCATTTATTTCGGCAGCTCTTATCTGTTTGAAATTAATATGTCCATGTGGTTTGCGGCAATTTTGATCGTATCCATCAATACGGGAGCCTACATGGCGGAAACTGTCCGCGGTGGAATCCTTTCCATCGACGAGGGGCAGACAGAAGGCGCCAAGGCCATTGGAATGACGCATGTCCAGACCATGGTGAATGTAATTCTTCCCCAGGCGCTGCGCAACATCATGCCTCAGATCGGAAATAACCTGATCATCAATATCAAGGATACCTGCGTGCTTTCTATTATCGGCACGGTAGAGCTGTTCTACACGACGAAGGGAGTCGCGGGAGCCCTGTATACATATTTTGAATCCTTTACTATCGCCATGGTGATCTATTTTGTCATGACCTTTACCTGCTCCCGTCTGCTGCGGCTTCTGGAGCACAAGATGGACGGCCCGGACAACTATGATCTGGCGACGACGGATACCCTGACCTACACCAGCGGTATGTATTCTTACAAGGAAAGGAAGGTTAAGTAACCATGAGTGAAGCGATCCTGAATGTGAGGCATCTGGGAAAATCCTTCGGCAACAATGAAATTCTGAAGGATATTGATTTTTCCGTAAAGCCCAAGGACGTCACCTGTATCATCGGGCCGTCCGGTTCCGGAAAATCCACTTTGCTGCGCTGTATGAACCTTCTTGAAACGCCTTCTTCCGGAGAAATTCTCTATCACGGGAAGAACATCACGGAAAAAGGAGTGAATATACCAGAATACCGGTCCAAGGTGGGAATGGTGTTCCAGAGCTTTAATCTGTTCAACAATATGACCGTACTGAAAAACTGCACGGTAGGACAGGAGAAGGTTCTGAAAAAGAGCAAAGAAGAGGCGGAGAAAAACGCCATGATGTATCTGGAAAAGGTGGGTATGGCGCCCTATATCAACGCCAAGCCGAAACAGCTTTCCGGTGGACAGAAGCAGCGTGTCGCCATTGCGCGGGCGCTGGCAATGGAGCCGGAGATGATCCTTTTTGACGAGCCTACCTCCGCGCTGGATCCCCAGATGGTGGGAGAGGTTCTGGAGGTTATGCGGACCCTGGCCAAGGACGGTCTTACCATGATCATTGTTACCCATGAGATGGCCTTTGCCCGTGATGTGGCGAAGCATGTGATCTTTATGGGAAACGGCGTGATCGTGGAAGAGGGAACGTCCAGAGACATTTTTGAAAATCCCCAGAAAGAAATGACGAAAGAATTTTTAAGCAGATTCAGGAATTCCTGAATCTGCGCTTTTATTATAAGAAAACAGCAGACATCCGGAAGCGTGAGACGGATTGTCTGCTGTTTTTGGTAATATATATATAATTTATTAAAAAAGGATAATAAATTCTGGACATTTAGGGGAAAATCATTTATTATAAAGATAACAAATTTTTTTAGATTTATACAAAAAGAATTAGTTGCGCAAAAAAATAGTATGACAGAAAATTTACAAAGAAAGGAGAAAAAGTGTGGCAAAGGAAATCATGGAGACCATTCGCCGTGCTGAGGAAAGCGCCGCCGACGCGGTCCGCAATGCCAGGAAAGAGGCGGAGCGGATCATAGAAGAGGCAAAGGCGGAGAGCGCTGCCCGGAAAAAGGCCGCGGAGAAGGAGGCTGCCGGGCTGCTGGAAGAAGTAAAGCAGGAAGCCCTGGCCGACGCCCGCAGGGAGGCGGAAAAGGCTGCCGGAGACACAGCCCGCAAGAAGGCCGAGATCCGGGAGTCGGCGGATAAAAGACGGGAAGAAGCAGTGAAAATGGTGATCAGCGAGCTGAACTGACCGGTGAGAAAAACTCAGCAAAGAAGGTGATGATATTATGGCAGTACTGCAGACACAGAAGATTCACATCTGCGCATTGAAGAAAAACCGCAAGCAGATTCTGGAAGAGCTGCAGAGAACGGGCAGGGTACAGATCGAGCCCGGGGGGCAGGAGGACGAGATATTCCGTCACATGGATACCGCCAACGCCTGCGGCGTCTTTGAGAAAAGAGCCCAGAACGCGGAGACCGCGCTGAAGGTGCTGGAAACCTACTCCCCTGAGAAGAAAAGCGCCCTGTCGGCCCTGGAGGGAAAGAAGACGATATCTCCGGGGGAATACGAGAAGGAGGTTCAGGAGAGGGACGAGATCCTGAAAGCCGTCGGCGAGATCCTGACGCTTCAGAAAAGTGTGGGGGAGGCCCGTTCCTCCCAGGTAAGGGCGGAGAACGCCATCGAGAGCCTTGCTCCCTGGATGGGGCTGGACATTCCAATGAACAGCGGCGGAACGAAGACCACGGCTGTACTGATCGGCAGTGTTCCCGGGAGATGGACGCTGGAGCAGCTCATGCCGGCTCTGGCGGAGGCCAGGTCTGACCTTGGACCGTACTGTATGGAGATTTTGGGAGCTGACAAAGACCAGACCTGTCTCTTTGCGGCGGTTCCCAGAGAAAACGCTCCCGCGCTGGAGGACGCCCTCCGTGTGAACGGATTTGTAAGGCCTTCCATAACCTGCGGCACGATCCCCAGGGAATACGCCGCCGAGCTGGAGAAGCAGAAGGCGGAGGCCGTCCAGGCGGAACAGGAGGCCGTCCAGGGGATCCGGGCGCTGGCTGACAAACGGGAGAAAATCCGCTTCGCGGCCGATTATTACAGGATGAGAGCCGAAAAATATAAGGTTCTGGGGGGCCTGCTGCAGTCGGGACATGTATTTTTTGTAGACGGATTCGTACCCGCCAGCGAGGCGGAGGGAATCCGGAAAAGACTGGAAGAAAAATATACCTGCCATGTGGAGCTCCAGGAGGTTCCCGAGGACGAGGATGCTCCGGTGCTTCTGAAAAACAACAGCTTCGCGGAACCTACGGAAAGCGTGGTGGAGGCCTTTGGACTTCCCCAGAAGGGGGAGATCGATCCTACGTCGGTGATGGCCTTTTTCTATTATTTCCTGTTTGGTCTGATGCTCTCGGACGCGGGGTACGGGATCCTCATGGTGATCGTGTGCGCCGTCGCGGTGAAGAAATTCCCCAATATGGACGCGGGGCTTAAAAAGATGCTCAGGATGTTCTTTTACTGCGGGATCTCCACTGTTTTCTGGGGCGTCATGTTCGGAGGCTACTTCGGAGACGTGATCCCAGTGGTGGCAAGCACGTTCTTCCACAAAGAGGTGGTTGTTCCGGCCGTATGGTTCGCCCCGCTGGACGATCCCATGAAGCTTTTGATGTTCAGCTTCCTGTTCGGGATCATTCATCTTTTCGTGGGACTGGGAGCAAAAGGGTATATGCTTGTGAAGAGCCGTGACTGGATGGGCTTTTTCAGCAATGTGCTGTGCTGGTACGCGCTTCTTGCAGGATTGATCCTTATGCTTCTGCCAAGCGATATGTTTGCTTCTATGGCGGGCGTGACGATCGTATTTCCAGCCTGGGTGGGAGCTCTGGCGAAGTGGATATCCATAATTTCGGCGGTGTGTATCGTGATATTCTCAGAAACCGGCACGAAGAACATAGCCGCGAGGATCGCTCTTGGAGCCTATGACCTGTATGGAGTGTCGGGATGGCTTTCCGACGTATTGTCCTATTCCAGACTTCTGGCGCTGGGACTGGCGACAGGCGTGATCGGAACGGTCATCAACACCATGGGAAGTATGCTGGGAGACAGTATCATCGGCTTTATTCTCTTCTGGGTGATCTTTATTGTCGGTCATCTTCTGAATATGGCGATCAATCTCCTGGGAGCCTATGTGCATACCAACAGGCTGCAGTTCGTAGAGTTTTTTGGGAAATTTTATGAGGGCGGAGGAAGGCCCTTCCGGCCGTTTTCCGCAGCCTCAAATAAATATTTTAAATTCAAGGAGGAAGAATAAGATGGATAACGTAGGATTAATTTTGGCATTGGCAGGAGCAGTCAGCGCGGCGCTTTTCGCAGGGATCGGTTCAGCATACGGCGTAGGCCTCGCGGGCCGCGCGGGAGCGGGTGCTATCACAGAAAATCCGGATCTTTTCAGTAAGGTGCTGATTCTTCAGCTTCTTCCGGGTACCCAGGGTATTTACGGACTTCTGGTTGCTTTCGTTACCCTGAGCCAGATCGGGCTTCTGGGAGGCGGCGCCGCTGAGATCACTGCGGGGACAGGACTGATGTATTTCCTTTCCTGCGTTCCCATTGCGGTCGTAGGTATGATTTCCGCTATTTATCAGGGCAAAACCTCAGTTGCCGCCATCGGCGTGGTAACAAAGAAACCGGACCAGTTCGGTAAAGCGATGCTGTTTCCGGCCATGGTTGAGACCTACGCGATTCTGGCGCTCCTGATTTCTATTCTGGCTGTATTTTCCTTATAAGCAGACAGCAGCGGCGCCTGAGGGCGCAGAAAGAAAGTCAGGAGGTTCAGAATGAGTGGATTAGAGAAAATCATCAGTCAGATTGAGGAGGAAGCCAGTCATTCTGCAGAGGATATTATCCGGGAAGCGAAGGAACAGGCCGGAGCCATCCTGAGCGAGGCGGATAAGGAATGTGAAAAAATCAAGGCGGAAGCGCGGCAGAAGGCGGACGCTCAGAGAGAGGACATTCTCAGGAAAAGCCGTTCCTCTGCCGGTATGCAGGAAAAAAGAGAGCTTCTTCAGGAAAAACAGAGACTGATCAGCGAGATTATGGAAGAGGCGAAATCCGCTTTGTATGAGCTGGACGGAAAAAGCTATTTTCTTCTGATAATCAGAATGCTGGAAAAATATGTGCAGCCGGGAAAGGGCGAGATCTGTTTTAATCAGAAGGACCTTAACAGGCTGCCGGAGGGCTTTGAGCAGACAATACAGGAAATCGCCGGGAGAAAGGGCGGAGAGCTGACGCTGAGTAAGGCGCCCGCTTCCATTGACGGAGGCTTTCTTCTGATATACGGAGGGATTGAGGAAAACTGCTCTTTCGCGTCTGTTTTTGCGGACGGCAGAGAGAGACTCCAGGATCAGATCCATTCCCTGCTTTTTGAACATAAGCCGCAGTAAGGAGGATTTTTATGGGTAAAGATTATACTTATGCGGTGGCCCGTATCCGGGGAAGAGAACTGTCTCTGTTCGGACAGCCGGTAATGGAGCAGCTTCTGGCATGCAAAACCTGCGGAGAGGCTCTGCGGTTCCTGGCGGACAAGGGCTGGGGCAGCCCCGAAAAGCCGCTGACAGAAGAGAACGTTCTGGAGGAGGAGACCCGGAAGACCTGGGATCTGATCAGCGAAATGATAAAGGATATGTCCGTGTTCGATGTGTTTCGGATCGCTGACGATTATCATAATCTCAAGGCAGCCCTGAAGCTTGCCTATGTGCAGTCAGGAATCGACCGGAGCCGTGTCTATGTGACGGGAGGAAGGATTGAGCCTGAGCTTATAGAGAAGGCTGCTCTGGAGAGAGATTTCAGCGCCCTCCCGAAGGATATGCGCGGCGCTGCGGCGGAAGCCCAGGATACGCTCCTTCACACAGGAGACGGGCAGTTATGTGATATTATACTGGACAGGGCGTCTCTGGAAGCCGTATACGCGGCGGGACAGGAGTCCGGTGACGAGGTGCTGAAAAAATACGCGGAGCTTACAGTGGCCGCCGCTGATATCAGGATTGCCGTCCGCTGCGGAAAAGTGGGAAAATCTCTTGATTTCATCAGGAGAGCCCTGGCAGACTGCGGAGGAATAGACACAGAGGCTCTGGCTCACGCGGCGTTAAGCGGAACAGAGAGCGTAGCCGGTTATCTGGAAGGAACAGCATTTTCGCCGGCGGCGGAGGCTCTCCGGAAATCCCCGGCCGCTTTTGAAAAATGGTGCGACGATCTTATCATAGATTACATCCGGCCTCAGAAATATAATCCTTTTACCCTGGGACCGCTGGCCGCATATATCCTGGCGCGGCGCAACGAGATCAAATGCGTCCGTATGATACTCACAGGCAAACAGAATGAACTGGCGGATGATATGATACGAGAAAGGCTGAGAGAGATGTATGTATAAAATAGCAGTGATGGGCGATTACGACAGTATTTACGGTTTTGCCGCGCTGGGACTTTCCGTCTTTCCGGCAGAGGATGCGGAAAGCTGCAGGACGACGCTGAAAAGGCTGGCCGACGGCGGCTACGCCGTGATCTATATTACAGAGTCCAAGGCCGCCCTGGTGGAAGAGGAGATCGGTTACTACCGCGAGCAGAAGCTTCCGGCGATCATTCTTATTCCCGGTATTTCAGGGAATACGGGAGCCGGGATCGCCCAGGTAAAAAAATCTGTGGAGCAGGCGGTGGGCTCAGATATCATTTTTAATGAATAGAGTATTTGTATTGTATTTTAATAGAACAGGTGGGTGATGGATAAAAATGAGCACAGGCATCATAAAAAAAGTAGCAGGACCTCTGGTAATCGCTGAGGGGATGCGCGACGCCAATATGTTTGACGTGGTTCGTGTGTCGAAGCAGCGTCTGATCGGCGAGATCATTGAAATGCACGGCGACCAGGCTTCTGTTCAGGTATATGAGGAGACTGCCGGGCTGGGACCGGGAGAACCGGTGGAGTCCACGGGCGCTCCTCTGAGCGTGGAGCTGGGACCAGGACTGATCAAGAGTATTTACGACGGTATCCAGCGTCCTCTGGATGATATCCTCAGGGTTTCCGGAGGGAATCTTCTGAAGAGAGGCGTGGAGGTTCCGGCTCTCAAGAGGGATCTGGTGTGGCATTTTGTTCCTTCTGTTTCTCCCGGAACAGAGGTGGAGGCAGGAGATGTGATCGGAACCGTACAGGAAACTCCGATCGTGGTTCATAAGATCATGGTTCCCTATGGGATAAAAGGAACCGTAAAATCTATAGAAGAGGGAGATTTTACCGTAGAGCAGACGGTTGCTGTCATTGACAGCGCGGACGGCGAAAAAGAGATGACTCTGATGCAGAAATGGCCTGTGCGCTCCGGCCGTCCCTATAAAGAGAAGCTGCCTCCGGACAAACCTCTTGTGACAGGACAGCGTGTGGTGGACGCCATGTTTCCCATCGCCAGAGGCGGCGTCGCGGCCGTACCCGGCCCCTTTGGTTCCGGGAAGACGGTAATTCAGCATCAGCTTGCCAAATGGGCGGAAGCGGACATCGTGGTTTACATCGGCTGCGGAGAACGTGGAAATGAAATGACCGACGTTTTAAATGAGTTTCCGGAGCTGAAGGATCCGGCTACCGGATATTCTCTGATGGAGAGGACGGTATTGATCGCCAACACCTCGGACATGCCTGTGGCGGCCCGTGAGGCGTCTATTTATACAGGAATCACCATCGCGGAATACTTCCGTGATATGGGATACTCGGTGGCTCTGATGGCGGATTCCACCTCCCGTTGGGCGGAGGCATTAAGAGAAATGTCGGGACGTCTTCAGGAGATGCCCGGCGAGGAGGGATATCCCGCTTATCTTGGAAGCCGTCTGGCTCAGTTCTATGAAAGAGCCGGCTGCGTGATCTCTCTGGGAAAAGAAGGCAGAGAGGGCGCCCTTTCCGTAATCGGCGCCGTGTCTCCTCCGGGCGGTGATATTTCCGAACCGGTATCCCAGGCCACCCTTCGTATTGTGAAGGTATTCTGGGGACTGGATTCCAACCTGGCCTACAAGAGACATTTCCCGGCGATCAACTGGCTGACCAGCTATTCTCTTTATACAGATAATCTGGAGGACTGGTTCAATACCAACGTCCATGAGGACTGGATGGATCTGAGAAACCGGATGATGCGCCTTCTTCAGGAAGAGGCGGAGCTTCAGGAAATAGTACAGCTTGTGGGTATGGACGCTCTTTCCGCTCCGGACCGGCTGAAGCTGGAGGCGGCCCGTTCCATACGAGAGGACTTCCTCCATCAGAACTCTTTCCATGAGATCGATACCTATACGCCTCTGGAAAAACAGTACCTGATGATGAAGCTGGTGATCGCTTACTATGATCAGTGCGCGGAAGCTCTGGAAAAGGGCGCGGGCATAGAGGAGCTTGTAGATCTTTCCGTCCGCGAGCAGATCGGAAGATATAAATATACAGAGGCGGATCATATTCAGGAAGCCTATGAACAGATCATAAAAGAGCTTGCCGCTGAACTGGCAGGCCTGGAAGCAAAGGAGGGAAGATAAGATGTCCAGGGAATACAGAACGATCCAGGAGGTTGCCGGCCCTCTGATGCTTGTAAAAGGCGTGGAGAACGTCACCTATGACGAGCTGGGAGAGATTGAGCTTGCCAATGGCGAGACGAGACGGTGCCAGGTTCTGGAGATCAACGGCGATACGGCCATGGTACAGCTTTTCGAGAGCTCCACAGGCATCAATCTGTCCAACAGCAAGGTGCGCTTCCTGGGAAGAAGTATGGAGCTGGGAGTTTCCGAGGATATGCTGGGCCGCGTGTTCGACGGTCTGGGCCGTCCGGTGGACGGAGGCCCTGAGATCCTTCCGGACGCGAGAATGGATATCAACGGACTTCCCATGAATCCCGCCGCGCGAAATTATCCCCAGGAGTTTATCCAGACGGGAATTTCCGCTATTGACGGGCTGAATACGCTGGTAAGAGGACAGAAGCTTCCTATTTTCTCCGCCAGCGGACTTCCTCACGCACAGCTTGCGGCGCAGATCGCACGTCAGGCGAAGGTGCGCGGAACGTCGGAGCCCTTTGCCGTAGTCTTTGCGGCAATGGGTATCACCTTTGAGGAATCTAACTTCTTTGTACAGAGCTTTAAGGATACGGGAGCTATTGACAGAACGGTCATGTTTGTAAATCTTGCCAACGACCCGGCGGTAGAGCGTATCGCCACTCCCAGAATGGCGCTGACGGCGGCGGAATATCTCGCCTTTGAAAAGGATATGCACGTGCTTGTTATCCTCACGGATATCACTAACTACGCGGACGCTCTCCGCGAGGTGTCGGCGGCCCGTAAGGAGGTTCCGGGGCGGAGAGGCTATCCGGGATATATGTACACGAACCTCGCGTCTATTTATGAGAGAGCCGGACGGCAGAAGGGAAAGAAGGGCTCTATCACCATGATCCCTATCCTTACCATGCCCGAGGACGACAAGACGCATCCTATCCCCGACCTTACCGGATATATTACAGAGGGTCAGATCATTCTGAGCCGCGATCTTTACCGGAAGGGGCTTATGCCTCCCATTGACGTGCTTCCCAGCCTGTCCCGTCTGAAGGACAAGGGAATCGGCGAGGGCAAGACCAGGGCGGATCATTCCAACACGCTGAACCAGCTTTTTGCCGCCTACGCAAGAGGCAAGGAGGCCAAGGAGCTGATGGTGGTGCTTGGAGAAGCGGCGCTGACAGAAATGGATAAGCTGTACGCGAAATTTGCCGATGCCTTTGAGCAGGAGTATGTGTCCCAGGGATACGATTCCGACCGCAGCATCGAAGAAACGCTGGAAATCGGATGGAAGCTTCTTTCCATTCTTCCCAGATCTGAGCTGAAACGTATTGATAATAAATTCCTGGATCAGTACTACGGAAAATAAGGGAGGGGTGAGGATATGGCGTCTGCACAGGTGAACCCTACCCGTATGGAGCTTACGAGGCAGAAAAAAAAGCTTGCCACGGCTACAAGAGGCCATAAGCTTCTCAAGGATAAGCGAGACGAACTGATGCGTCAGTTCCTGGAGCTTGTAAGAGAAAACAAGGCTCTCCGTGAAAAGGTGGAAAAGGGTCTTGAGGCGGTAAATAAAAACTTTGTTCTCGCCAAGGCCGCATCGTCAGATCAGGTGTTGAATACGGCTCTCCTGGCGCCGAAGCAGGAGGTCTATCTGGAGGCGGGAGTCAAAAACGTGATGAGTGTGGAGGTACCTGTTTTTACCACCAGCACCAGAAGCGCCGATGAGGGAGATATTTTTTCCTACGGCTTCGCCTTTACCTCCTCGGATCTGGACGGAGCGGTGGAGTCCCTGCAGGAGCTTCTTCCCGATATGCTGAAGCTTGCCCAGGTGGAAAAATCCTGTCAGCTTATGGCGGCGGAGATTGAAAAGACCCGTCGCCGGGTCAATGCTCTGGAATATGTGATGATTCCGGACGCCCAGGAAAAAATCCGCTATATTACCATGAAGCTGGACGAGAATGAGAGAAGCACCCAGATCCGTCTGATGAAGGTGAAGGATATGATGCTGGAGGAGGCCCGCCAGGAAAGACTGCGGGAGGATTACGGAGAAGCTGCAGGGGCGGAGTGAAAGGTGCTCGTGCAAAATGAAATAAATATTTCATAATTTGCAACAAAATATAAAGTGCAGTAAAAAAAATAATTTTTTTGATTCTTTTGCCAATGGAATTTCGCGGCCCGGTCTTTTACAATAGATACAGTAATAAGGACGTCAGGCCGCGTATTCTGTTTATTAAGAGAGAATCAGGAGGTAAGAACATGAAGGTTGGATTTATAGGACTTGGAATTATGGGGAAACCCATGTGCAAAAATTTGATCAAGGCAGGCCACGAACTTGTAGTTACCACTCATAATCCCAATACATTAAAAGAAATGGAACAGCTTGGAGCGAAAGCCGTACACTGCGGCAGAGAAGTGGCGGAGGAGGCGGAGGTCATTATCACAATGCTGCCGAATTCTCCACAGGTAAGAGAGGTAGCTTTAGGCGAAGGCGGGATTATCGAGGGCGCGAAGGAGGGCTCTGTTCTGATCGATATGAGTTCTATTGATCCCACGGAGAGCAGAGCGATCGCGGGAGAGCTGGCAAAGAAAGGAATTGAAATGCTGGACGCTCCTGTTTCCGGCGGAGAACCGAAAGCCATCGACGGAACGATTTCCGTAATGGTAGGAGGAAAGAAAGATATCTTTGACAAATATTATGATCTCATGATGGATATGGCCGGCTCTGTCGTTTACGTCGGAGAAATTGGTTCCGGTAATATCGCGAAGCTTGCGAACCAGATCATAGTTGCGGTAAATATCGCGGCGGTTTCAGAGGCGCTGACCCTGGCGGCAAAGGCGGGGGCGGAGCCGGAGCTGGTATATCAGGCGATCAGAGGAGGTCTGGCCGGTTCTACAGTCCTTGACGCCAAGGCTCCGATGATGATGGACAGGAATTTTGAGCCTGGTTTCCGTATCGAGCTTCATATCAAGGATCTGAATAACGCTCTCAACGCGGGACACGCGGTTCAGGCGTCGCTGCCGCTTACCGCGCAGCTTATGGAGATCATGCAGTCTCTGAAAGCGGTCGGCTGTGAAAAAGAGGATCACAGCAGCATTGTAAAATACTATGAGAAAATCTCGGATGTTCTTGTAGAACGCCCCAACTAGGAAAAACGATATATTTATTTGATTCAATCCCGACCGGTCTGCCATGAGCCTGCCGGGATTGTTTGATTTATGTGAAGAAAAGGCATAAGGAGGTTCTATGTCTAAGATAGCGGTTCTGCTTCCAAAAGAGTATATGCTGGAACAGGCGAAAAAAGTGATACAGGAAGAAAATCTGGATATCAGTATGATCAAGGTGATCAAAACGGCGGATTCTGTTTACGAGGCCAGGCAGGCCGTGGAGCAGGGCGCCGGGATCATTGTGGCCCGCGGGGTTCAGGCGGCTTTTATTAAAGAGTATACCAATATTCCGGTGGCGGAGATCATTCTCACAGGCCAGGAGATCGGCCTGATGATCGCCGGAGCAAAGGCAATGATCCCCGGAAAAATACATCCGCAGATCGCGCTTATCGGAATCCAGAGTATGTTCAGCGACCTGACGCATTTTGAAGAGCTTTTTGATATTACGCTGAAAACATATTTTATGGAAGAGATAGAGGAGGCTGCGGAGAAGGTAGAGCTTGCCATTTCGGAAGGCGCGGATATCATTCTGGGAGGGGAAACCGTGAACGCCCTGGCCGAGCAGAGGGATTTTCCGGCCAGCTTCATTCATTCCACAGAGGAATCCATCCGGGCGGCTCTGAAAATGGCGGGAAAAATGAGTCTGTCCGCGGAGGCGGAGAAGAAATATATCGCGCAGTTTGAGACGGTGATCAACAATTCCAGCAGCGGCATCATTGAGATCAACGCGGAAAAAGAGATCATGATCGTCAATAAAGCGGCGAAGGAGCTTTTGAAAAAGCATGGCAAAAAGATCAGCGGAACCCTGCTGGAGAACGTGCTTCCGGAGCTGGAGATGAAGTATGTGGACGATGTGCTGCAGGGAAAAAGGGATATGTTTATGACCTCCGGCTATACGGCGGGTATGCCTGTCATGATCACGGCGGCGCCCATTCAGTATGAGGGAAGGATCCAGGGAGCTATTATCAGCTTTATCCAGCATATGGGATCCAGAAACAGCAATGTGGAAGAGCTTCATTCCTATTATCTGAAGGGCTATGTGGCGAAGGGGCATTTTTCGGAGCTCAGGATCACAAATAAAAAAATGGCGTACTGTGTGGAGCTGTCAAAAATGTATGCCCTGTCAAAAATGCCTGTTCTGATCACGGGGGAGCCGGGAACAGGAAAGGAATTTTTCGCCCAGTGCATCCATAACAACAGTTCTTATAAGACCGGGCCGTTTGTGACCATCAACTGCAGCGGGATGACGGAGCAGATGCAGTTGGACCGTATCTTTGGAAATCCTGAATCCGGGGACGACGGAATCCGCAAAGGAGCGCTGGCGATCGGGGATCTGGGTACAGTGCTGATCTCTGAAATCGAAAATCTGACTCCGGTGTGCCAGTACAGGCTGTACCGTGCCGTCCGCTACAGAGATCTGATCCAGAACGATCTGGAAAGAAGCCAGACCCTGGACAGCCGTGTGATCGCGGCGACCTCCGCGGACCTGTATCAGTATGTGAGGGAAGGGAGATTCCGGGAGGATCTGTTTTTTCTGCTCAGCGGCCTGACTGTGGAAATACCGCCGCTACGCCAGCGGTGTGAGGATATCCGTGTGATCGTGGAGGACTGCCGGAAGAAATTTTCCAGAAGATACTCAAAATTCCCGAAAATCTCAGAGGAGGCTATGAAGGAGATCGAGAGCTTTTCCTGGCCGGGAAATGAAATACAGTTGGAGGCCTTCTGCGAGCGGATGATGCTTACCACTCCGAAAAAAACGATCACGTCGGAGTTTGTCCGTTTCCTTCTGGAGGAGATGTATCCTTCCCTGGAGAGCAGGGAAGAGGACGGGACGAAGGTCGTATACCAGCATCCGGAGGCCGCGGAGCTGGCCATGCTCTTGGAAAAATACAGAGGCAGCCGTTCGGCGGTGGCCCGGGAGCTTGGGATCAGTACGACCACCCTGTGGCGCAGAATGAAGAAATATGGTGTGATCAGCAAGTACGACCTGGTCTGATCTCTGCGGTTTTACTGCAGATTTTCCGCCCAGAATTTTTCCGCCAGGGATATAAAGTCTCTGGCGGCTTTGCTTAAATAGCGCTTTTTATGGCAGCAGGCCATAATATCCCATGTGGGATTTTCCGGAAGCGGAAAACTGCGGATGCGCTCTTCGCAGCCCTTGAGATAGTATTCCGGGATGAGCCCGCAGCAAAGCTCGGAGCTTACCATCGTCGCTATGGTGGCGTTGCTGGAGGTTTCAAAGAGAACATGGGGAGCAAAGCCGGCTTTTCGGAAGATATCATCTGTGATCTCTCTCAGAGTGGATTCCTGGTATGTAAGAACAAAGGGTTCTTCTCTCAGAGCGAAAAGATCCGGAACAGGCATCAGATCTGTGGGATACCTGGCCGGCACCGCGGCGAGGATCCTCTCCCGCGCCAGACGGATATACCTGAGAGAGGTCTTCTGCTGGGAAGGCATGAGGGTGACGAAGCCCAGGTCCAGATCACCGGACAGCAAAAGCTCCTGCTGGCTGTGAACGCTCAGCTCCCTGGGCGTTACCAGAATGTTGGAGTGCATCCTGTGGAAAAGGGGATATACATGGGAAAACATAGCAATCCCTCTTCCGGGAGTAAAGCCTACGGATAACCGGCCCTTCTGAAGCCCGGCGATATCATAGATCTTGTTGTAGGTGTCTTTTTTTATCTGGAGTATCTGCTCCGCGGCCTGCAGGTAGATCTCTCCCGCGGGGGTAGGATGCCAGTTGGTTCTGGAACGGTGAAATAAGGGGGTTCCCAGCTCCTTTTCCAGCTTCAGAAGCTGCTGGTTAAGGGCGGACTGGGTAATAAACAGTTTTTCCGCGGCCCGGGTAATATTATTTTCCTGTGCGATTGTGAGGATGTACTGAAGCTGCCTGAGATCCATAATCCCTCCTGAAAATGAAAGATGTAATGTCAGGGGCAAAAGCTCCCGCTTATATTTTTATTGTACATGATTCCGGATAAAAGGCAAGAGATCTCTTAGCAAAATTTAGAAATATCATATTATTATTAATTTTACTTATGAATATGCCGGAGATATAATGAAACTATCAAGGAAAGGAGGAATCCCCATGTCGCTATTAGTAAAGGTACACGATTCGGACAATGTCGCCATTGCGGTAAAGCCATTGTCCGCGGGAACAGAGATTGAGGGACTGCACATCAATCAGGACATTCCCCAGGCCCATAAGGTCGCTCTGAAAGACATTCCGGCAGGAAGCCCGGTGATCCGGTACGGGGTGGTGCTTGGATACGCCACAGATCCCATAAAGCAGGGGGACTGGATCAATGAATTTATGCTGGAGCTTCCTACTCCGCCGTCAGTGGACGATATGGAGTTCGGAAAGAATATTGTCACAGAGCTTCCGGAACCGCCTGTAACTACCTTCGAGGGGTACGAAAATCCGGACGGCGGGTATGCCGGAACCAGAAATATTCTGGGGATCAGCACCACTGTACAGTGTGTAACGGGTGTGCTGAATGTGGCGGTAAAAAAGATGAAGGAAGAGCTTTTGCCGAAATATCCCAATGTAGATGATATCGTGCCCATCAATCATGCGTACGGCTGCGGAGTGGCCATCAACGCGCCGGAGGCAAAGGTGCCCATCCGGGCTCTCAGAAATCTGGCAAAGCATCCCAATTTTGGAGGACAGCTTATGGTTGTCGGCCTGGGATGTGAGAAATTTACAGTGGAAATGCTCCTGGATGAAGCGGATATCACCCCTGAAAACGTAATTATCCTTCAGGAGAAAAAGGGCTTTGACGCCATGATCGACGCTCTCATGGAGATGGCGGACAGGAAGCTGGCCATACTGAATCAGAGGAAAAGGACGACGCTTCCTCTGTCAAAGCTCTGTATCGGCATGCAGTGCGGCGGAAGCGACGCTTTTTCAGGAGTCACCGCGAACCCGTCCGCAGGCTATGCGGCTGATATGCTGGTTAAGGCCGGAGCTACCGTTATGTTCTCAGAGGTAACGGAGGTACGGGACGGCGTGCATTATCTTGCGGAACGCTGCGTGAGCGCGGAGGTGCGAGATAAGCTCGCGGCTGAAATGCGCTGGTACGACAATTACCTTGCGGAGGGCCAGGTTGACAGGAGCGCCAATCCGACTCCGGGAAATAAAAAAGGCGGTCTCTGCAATATTGTTGAAAAGGCTATGGGATCTATCGCGAAATCTGGCACCTCCCCCATTGTGGAGGTTCTGTCTCCGGCGGAAAAGCCCACGAAGCACGGCCTGATCTATGCGGCGACGCCCGCCAGCGATATTGTCTGCGGGCCATGTCAGTTAGCCTCCGGCATCACCCTTCAGGTATTTATGACAGGAAGGGGAACGCCCTATGGTCTGGCGGCGGCCCCGGTCATCAAGGTATGTTCCCGGAATGAGATGAAAGAAATGTGGCAGGATCTTATCGACGTCAACGCAGGACCCATCGCAACAGGAGAGGCGGAGATCAAGGATATCGGCACAGAGCTGTTTCATAAGATCGTGGATGTGGCCAGCGGAAGAGATCAGTCCTATGCTGAGAAGTATCAGCTTCACAACGATCTGTGCATTTTTAATCCTGCGCCCATTACCTGATACTGGCTGTGGAAAACATAATATTTTTCGAAAAAAGGCATCGGCACAAACCGGTGCTTTTTTTGTGTATCATAGGAAACACGCTGTTCCGGATGCGCTTTTCTGCAAAGAAATGAAATGATTTGGAAGATATATGCAATTATCCGGTTTCATAAACTGAAAGATTACAAAATGTGCAAAAATACGACTTTTTTTTCTTATATATTATGCGAATTGAATAAAAATCTCTGTGGGTTATAATGAAACTATAGAAAAGAATTGTGGCCGCAATACTTTTAAAAACTCTAAGGAGGAAGAAAGATGATACCTGTTATAGAGAAAATGGAGATCTATCCGGTAGCCGGACATGACTGTATGGAACTGAATCTGTCCGGCGCACATGCACCATATTTTACCCGTAATATCGTGATCCTTACCGATTCCACAGGAACGGAAGGCGTCGGTGAGGTGCCGGGAGGACAGAAAATTACAAATGCGCTGGAGCAGGTAAAGGATCTTGTGATCGGAACCAGTATTGCGGACTATAAGCAGACTCTGAATAAAGTGCGCGGATGGCTGGATGAAAATATCAAGGACGATGTAAGGGGACTCCAGACCTTTGACCTTCGTACCGGCGTTCATGTAGTGACCGCTATTGAGGCTCCTCTTCTGGATCTGCTTGGTAAATTCCTGGAGGTGCCGGCGGCGGCGCTGATGGGAGACGGGATTCAGCGGGAGAGAGTACAGTTTTTAAGCTACCTGTTTTACATTGGAGACAGAAAAAAGACAGATCTTCCCTATGAGGAAGAACCGGACGCGGAATGTGACTGGTACCGGCTGCGTCATGAGGAAGCCCTGACTCCGGAAAAAATCGTCGCTCTGGCCAAGGCTACCCATGAAAAATATGGATTTGTTGATTTTAAGCTGAAGGGCGGCGTTCTTCCGGCGAAGGAAGAGCTGAAAGCCGTTCAGGCTATCAAAAAAGAATTTCCGGATGCCCGTGTGGATCTGGATCCCAACGGATGCTGGAGCCTGAAAGAGGCCCTGGAGATCGCTCCCCAGTTAAAGGAGGTTCTGGCTTACTGCGAGGATCCCTGCGGAGCTGAGAACGGTTTTTCCGGACGTGAGATCATGGCGGAATTCCGGCAGGCCTCCGGTATGCCTACAGCTACCAATATGATCAATACGGACTGGCGTCAGATGTGTCACTGCCTTTCCTTGAAGAGCGTGGATATTCCTCTGGCGGATCCTCATTTCTGGACCATGAACGGATCTGTCCGTGTGGGACAGATGTGCAACGATTTCGGTATGATGTGGGGCTGCCATTCCAATAACCATTTTGATATCAGTCTTGCGATGGTGGTTCAGTGCGCGGCCGCGATCCCGGGCAAGATGAATGGAATTGATACACACTGGATCTGGCAGGAGGGCCGCGAGCGGCTGACGAAGGAACCTATGCAGATCGTGGACGGATGCATTGATCTTCCGAAAAAGGGAGGTCTTGGAATTGAAGTAGACCGTGAGCAGGTGATGAAAGCCCACAAGCTGTATATGGATAACTGCCTTGGAGCCAGAGACGACGCGAAAGGTATGCAGTACCTGATCCCTGGCTGGAAGTTTGATAATAAACGCCCCTGCCTGGTTCGTTAAGCTGCGGGGGACGCTCTGCCCGCGGGCAGAGCGCAGTAAAATAAAAATTTAAAGGAAAAGGAGAAGAGTATGTCTGAATCAACGAGAATGCTGCTGGGACTGGCATTAGGTATTGTTGTCATGATCGTCCTGGTAATGAAAACAAAAGTACATTCTTTTATCGCGCTGATGATCGCGGCTATGATCGCCGGAATCATCGGAGGAATGCCGATTTCGGATATAACCCTTGCCGACGGGACGACACAGACAGGTCTCATGACGGCGATTAAAGACGGTTTTGGAAACACGCTGAAAAGTACAGGTATCATCATTGGTCTTGGTGTTATGATGGGCGGTATTCTGGAGAAATCAGGAGCCGCTGAGCGGATGGCCTTCAGCTTTATCAAGGTGATCGGGCAGAAGAACGAGGAATGGGCCCTTGCGATTACAGGATGGGTAATTTCTATCCCGGTATTTGCCGATTCCGCTATCGTGATCTTCGCTCCTCTTTGTAAGGCGATGTCCAGAGTGACAGGAAAATCCGTAGTCGGTCTGGCGCTTTCCCTTGCGGTAGGCCTTCAGCTTACCCATTGTCTGGTGCCGCCCACGCCGGGACCTCTGACAGCGGCAGGTATGTTTAACGTAGACGTGGGAATGATGATCCTTGGCGGCGCTCTCATTTCCATCCCCATGCTGATCGTGGTAGTATTCTATACAAAATGGATCGGAAAGAAAATCTATCAGATCCCCAGAGAAGACGGAACCTACGAGAGAAAAGAATTCAAAAAAGAGTACATCAAATCCATGGAAGAGCTGAACGCTCTTATGGATGCGAAAGAGCTTCCGGGCTTCTGGGTATCCGTGGCTCCCATTGTTATTCCGCTGGTGCTGATCCTCATGAAGACTGTTCTCGATTTTGTGGGCTTCAACAATGAAGTGATCAACTTCTTCGGTGAGCCTATCGTGGCCCTTGGAATCGGAACTCTTCTGGCTATCTACGGACTGGTGGCAAAGGAAGACAACAAAAAGGTTCTGGGTATCATGGACGAGGCGATCAAGGATACCGGTATCATCATGCTGATCACAGGAGCCGGCGGCTGCCTCGGAAACGTGGTGAAGGTCAGCGGCATCGGCGACGCTCTCGGCGAGATGGTTCTGTCCTGGCCCATCCCGGCAGTACTGATCCCGTTTATTATCGCCGCGATGATGCGTATCGCCCTTGGATCCGCTACAGTGGCGATCACTACGGCGGCTTCCCTTACCGCGCCTCTGATGGGCGTGCTGAGCATCAGTCCTCTTCTGATGGCGATCTCCTGCTGCGTGGGAGCGATTTCCTTCTCATACTTCAACGACAGCGGATTCTGGGTATTCAACGGTATGTTCGGCCTGACGGAGCTGAAGGATCAGGTGAGATGTAAGACCGCGGTATCTATGATCATGTCCGGCGTGGGAGTGATAGAGCTTCTGATCGCGCAGTTCTTTATCTGATAAGACAGGCTGGGAAAATGAAAAATGCCTGCTTCCGTCCTTTTGTGAAGGCCGGGAGCAGGATTTCTGAATAAATATGGATTAAGGAGAATGAAGAAAATGAAAGTAGGATTTATCGGACTTGGAATTATGGGAAAACCCATGAGCAAGAACCTGCTTAAAGCAGGCCATGAGCTGGTTGTGTTTGATTTTAATAAAGCGGCGGTGGAGGAGCTCACAGAGCTTGGAGCAAAAGGAGCCGGAAGCGGCGCGGAGGTAGCTTCCCAGTGCGATACTATTATCACAATGGTTCCGAACTCTCCCCATGTACGCGCCGCCTGCCTTGGAGAAGGCGGTATCGCGGAAACGGCAAAGCCGGGAACAGTAGTGATCGATATGAGCTCTATTGATCCTGTGGAATCCAAGAAGATCGGGGCCGAGCTTGCCGAAAAAGGCATTGAGCTTATGGACGCTCCCGTATCCGGCGGAGAACCCAAGGCCATAGACGGAACACTTTCCGTAATGGTAGGCGGTAAAAAAGAAACCTTCGACAAATATTATGATCTTCTGATGACTATGGCGGGCTCTGTTGTTTATGTGGGAGAGCTTGGCTCAGGAAATGTAGCGAAGCTGGCAAATCAGGTGATCGTAGCCATCAATATCGCGGCGGTATCCGAGGCTCTCACTCTCGCGAAAAAGGCGGGAACCGATCCGGAGCTGGTATACCAGGCCATCAGAGGCGGTCTGGCAGGCTCAACGGTTCTCGACGCGAAGGCGCCGATGATGATGGCCCATGACTTCAAACCGGGCTTCCGCATCGAGCTGCATATCAAGGATCTGAACAACGCGCTGAACGCTTCTCACGCAGTGAACGCGTCCCTGCCGCTGACCGCGCAGCTTATGGAGATCATGCAGTCCCTGAAAGCGGACGGCTGCGAGAAGGACGACCACAGCGCCATCGTAAAATACTATGAAAAGATTTCAAAGGTTTCTGTAGAGAAATAATCCGGAGAGCTTGTACATTCCGGTATCATGAGAAAGACATTGACAGAAAGCAAGGAGGTAAAAGCTATGGGATTTGTTCCAAGAGGGATTATTCCCCCGATTATTACGCCTTTTACAGAAGACGGAGAGGTAAATTATCCGGTTTTAAGACAGATGGTAAACCATCTGATCGAGAATGGAGTACACGGTCTGTTTCCGATGGGAACCACAGGTGAGTTTTATGCCGTAGACGACGATACTTACCGTAAGATCCTGGAGACGGTGAAGGATGAGACCAGAGGCCGGGTTCCTGTATACGGAGGCGCCAACCACATTACCACAAGAGGCGTGATCCGTCTTGTAAAGATCTGTGAGGAGGTAGGAGTGGACGCGGTTTCCGTTCTGACGCCCATGTTTGTCTCACAGACTCAGGAGGAGCTGTATGATTATTTCGCGGAGATCGCGGCAAGCACCACTCTTCCCATCATTCTGTACAATAACGCGCCCAAGACAAATGTGACCATTACGCCGGCCACAGTTGCGAAGCTGGCGAAAATCGACAATATTGTGGCGGTAAAGGACAGCACCGGAGATATGACGAACGCGGCTGAATATATCCGTCTGACCAGAGATAACGATAATTTCCATGTTCTTATGGGAAGAGACACGCTGATCCACGCGGCTCTCTGCTATGGGGCTACAGGAGCGATCGCCTCCTGCGCCAATGTGGCTCCGCGTATTACGGCGGATATTTATGACAAATATATGGAGGGCGATCTGAAGGGCTCTCTGGACGCGCAGTTTACCCTGGCGCCTCTGCGTATCGCCTGCAGCATGGGAACCTTCCCGGCGGTGATCAAGGAAGGTCTGGTTCAGCAGGGTATTCCGGTAGGGAAATGCTTGGCTCCTATTGCCGAGCTGAAGCCGGAGGAGAAAGAAAAGCTTCACCAGGTTCTTGTGGATATGAAGCTTCTGTAAATTTTATGAGATCTGCTGCAGATCTGGTATAAAATGTTATACACGGAAAAAGAGATTTGGCATTAAGTCATAGTGCCAAATCTCTTTTTCTATTTCTTGAAAAGCAGCGGGGGGCATTTGTATAATAGAGTCAGAAACAGGAGAGTGATTGACCGGTCATACCTCTCTCATACAAAAAAATAAAAAGAGGTGTGTAAATGAAAGAGAAAGTACAGCTTTTTGGAAGATTTTTAAGCGGTATGGTAATGCCGAATATCGGCGCGTTTATCGCGTGGGGACTCATTACAGCATTATTTATTGAGACAGGCTGGTGTCCTAATGAGAAGTTCGCCCAGTTAGTCAGTCCCATGTCGTCCATGCTTCTGCCGCTTCTGATCGCCTATACAGGCGGTGAGGTGGTTGCCGGAAAAAGAGGCGGGGTAATCGGCGCCCTGGCTACTATGGGAGTGATCGTAGGCTCTGATATTCCCATGTTTATCGGAGCGATGATCGTAGGCCCCCTGTCCGCATGGATCATCAAAAAATTCGACAAGATGGCGGAGTCCCGTATACCGGCCGGCTTTGAAATGCTGGTAAACAATTTTTCACTGGGAATTATCGGCGCCGTTCTTGCGCTGCTGGCAATGGTGGGAGTTACTCCTCTGGTGGACGGGTTAAATACCGTGATGAGAGCCGGGGTCGGATTCTTTGTGGATCATGGACTGCTTCCTCTTGCGAGTGTGTTTATTGAGCCTGCGAAGGTGCTTTTCCTGAATAACGCCATTAATCATGGGATTTTATCCCCAATGGGTATCCAGCAGGTGGAGGAGATGGGAAAATCCGTATTCTTCCTTCTGGAGACGAATCCCGGGCCCGGCCTTGGCGTGCTTCTCGCGTACTGCATCGCTGGAAAAGGCAACGCCAAAAGCTCTGCTCCGGGGGCGGTGATCATTCATTTCCTCGGCGGGATCCATGAAATATATTTCCCATACATACTGATGAATCCTTTCCTTCTGCTTGCCACCATAGCGGGAGGCGCCAGTGGGATCTTCATATTCAATCTGTTTGACGTAGGCCTGACTTCAGCCGCGTCTCCGGGAAGCATCATTGCTCTTCTGATGATGGCGGAAAGACACAGCTATGTGGGACTGCTTCTGGGAGTGATCGTATCGGCGGCGGTATCTCTGCTGATCGCGCTTCCTCTGCTGAAATTCATGGGCAGAGATACCTCTCTGGAGGACGCGCAGAAGAAAAAGAATGAGATGAAGCTTCAGTCAAAGGGACAGACAGCCGCGGTTCCCGCGCAAAGCGTCTCTTCTTCCGAGGCGAAGACCGGACGGATCAGCAAGATCGCGTTTGCGTGTGACGCGGGGATGGGCTCCAGCGCCATGGGAGCTACGGTTTTGAAGAAAAAAATCCAGGCTGCCGGACTGGAGGGCATAGAAGTGATTCATACGCCGGTGTCTTCGATTCCGAAGGATGTACAGATCGTTGTGACACATGAGGAGCTGGGAGAAAGAGCTGCCATGAGCAATCCTGACGCGGAGCGTATTCTGATCACGAATTTCCTTGCGGCGCCTCAGTATGATATCCTGATCGAAGATCTGAAAAAACGAAACGGCCAGTAGGAGGAACTACTTTCCATTCTGGAAGGAAGAAAGAAACATTAAGAAAAGGAACAATGCATGATGACGGGATTTTCACCGCGGACAAAACAGATTCTCCAGGTGCTGTTGGAACAGGAGCAGGAGATTTCAGTTAAATATTTGGCAGACAGGATCGGAGTAAGCAAACGGACAGTTCAGAGAGAATTGGGTTCTCTGGGAAAATCTCTGGAGGAGTATGGCGTTTCCTTTCATTCCAGAACAGGAGTGGGCGTGTGGCTGGAAGGCGGCTCCCGGGAGCGGGAGGCGCTGGCCGCGGCCCTTGGGGATGCCGGAGCTTATGATGCAAGCAACCGGGAAGAGCGGCGCAGGCGGCTGATCCTGGAAATTCTCAAGGAAAAAGGGCTTAAAAAGCTTTTTTATTACAGCAGCCAGTTCGGAGTCAGTGAGGCGACCATCAGCGCGGATCTGGCGGCGGCGGAAAGCTGGCTTGAGCAGTATGATCTGCATGTAAGCCGTAAACCCGGAAGCGGAGTAAATGTGGAAGGGACCGAGGAAAATTACAGAAGAGCGATCCGCGCTTTTATTAGTGAGAACATTGACACAAAGACTGTGAAGGAGGCTTACGAGGACAATCCTTCCGGAAATTATGATATTCTGGACAGCATCAGCCGTATTCTCGACGGGGAGGTTGTGAAGCGCGTCATGGAATGTATCATGCGGGTGGACAATCCTCTGATCAGGACTCTGACAGAAAATTCCTATGTGGGCCTCGTGATCCATATCTCCATTGCAGTGAACCGTATTCTGAAAAATGAGACCATCGACGAGGACGGACAGTGGGAGAACGGGAACAGGGACGACGTTTATTTTCTGGCGGAAGCGCTCGCAAAAGAACTGGAAAAAGAATTTGAAATAAAAATACCGAAAATGGAGCTGTCCTATATCTGTCTCCACATCAGAGGCTCAAAGCATGAAAAGATCCAGTGGGATACAGCTACGGGGAGAAGCATCGGCAGTGAGGAAATACGCCGGCTGGTAAACCGGATGATCGATGCTTTTGGAGGAGAGAGGGTCTATCTTCTGAAGCAGGATGAGGAATTTATTCAGGGACTTCTGGCTCATCTCCAGCCGACACTGGTACGCCTGATGGGAGGAATGAGGATTCAGAATCCCATATTGGAGGATATCAAAAGCGGTTATTCCGATACATACCGGAGATGCCTGAACGTATCCGCAGTTCTGGAAGAGATTATAGGAAAAGAAGTCCCGGAGGAGGAGACAGGATTCCTTACCGTACATTTCGGAGCGGCTCTCGTACGTCTGGAGGGAAGGAACGAAAAGATCCGAAAGGTTCATGTGGGGGTGGTCTGTTCCAGCGGGATCGGAATCTCCAGGCTGATGGCCTCAAAAATCGAGCATGTATTTCAGGGCCGTATCAACGTCGTTACCTACGGGAAAAATGATGTGACGCCATATGTGGAGGGGAAAACGGACTTTTTTGTGTCAAGCATTTCTGTAGACGCGGCGGATACTCCTGTAGTTTATGTGAACCCTCTGCTGAATGAAAGCGATATGGACCGGATACGGACAATGATTTTCCAGTACGAGCGTTTGCCGGAAATCAACGGAGAGACGGAGGGTTTTTCGGAGGAGCTGGAAGAGATCAATATTATGGCGGCTCAGATCAACGCAGTGATCAAGTACATGGATCTGTTCAAGGTGGATAATTATATTACCTTTGACGAGCTGCTGATCGCAATAGGGGAAAAACTATCCCCCTACAGGGACAGAGGCGAGATGATCCAGGAGGATATCCGCCGGAGAGAGAAGATTTCCTCTCAGATCTTTGCGGAATTTGGCTTTGCCCTGCTCCACGCAGGAACGAAGGGCGTGGTGCGTCCAAGCTTTAATATCTGCATGACGAAGGATCTGAAGTCATTTAAGGATCCCTACTTTAAAGAGATACAGGCAGTTTTTGTCATGCTTCTTCCTGTGGACGGACATGCCAGGATTAACCGCGAGATTCTGGGATATATCAGCTCCGTGCTGATTGACGATCCCGCCTTTATGGACACGGTGCTTACCGGAGACAGGGAAGCTGTCCGCAGCGCTTTGTCCATACATCTGAAAAAATTCTTTAATATGTACCTGTCGAAAATTTAAAACTGACAAAGTGCGGCGATAAAGCATATAAAAATCAGAAAACATCATTTTAAGGAGGAATATCCATGTTTTTCAAGAAGAAAAAGGACGAACCGAAAACCGAACAGATAAAAAAAGAACTGCTTTACCGTGAAAATATCCGGGTGGGATGCGCGCCGGATACCCAGGAAAATGTTATCCGCCAGGTTGGACAGATGCTGGTGGACAGCGGCTATGTGGATCAGCCCTATGTGGAAGCAATGCTGGAAAGGGAAAAATCATTTTCTACATTTATGGGCAACGGACTTGCCCTGCCTCATGGTGTAGAGTCCGCTAAAAAGGATATAAAGGCATCCGGGATCGCCGTGATGATCTTTCCGGAGGGAACCCAGTGGGGTGCGGAAAAGGCGAATATTGTTATCGGAATTGCCGGCGTGGGCGAGGAGCATCTTCAGATTCTTGCTGTGATCGCGGACAAAATGCTGACTCCGGAAGCGACAGAACAACTGATCAGCGGAGATGTGGACACTGTCTACAATATGTTGTCCGCAGATTGATCCGTAAGCTTCATGGTATGGAGGTATCTGCAGATGGCAGCCTGCGGATAAAAATACCGGATGATGACGAGTAATATATGGGACAGAGAAAGGAGTATGGCATGATCATTACAGTTACGATGAACCCGGCTATAGATAAAACCGTAGAAATCGACGCCCTGGTGCAGGGAGGTCTGAACCGGATCAAAAGGGTGGAATACGATGCCGGGGGAAAGGGTATAAACGTATCGAAAACAATCCGGGAGCTGGGCGGAAGAAGCATCGCCACAGGCTTTCTGGGAGGAAATAACGGAAGGACGATCGCCGCTGTTCTCAAAGAAAAAGGGATTGAAAGCGATTTTGTCTGGGTGGATGGAGAAACCAGAACGAACACTAAGGTTTTTGAGGAAAACGGCGCGCTGACGGAACTGAACGAACCGGGGCCGGTCATTACTGAGGAAAAGCTGGAAGAGCTTATGTCCAGACTCCTTGGCTATGCGGGGCTGGATACTCTGTTCGTTCTGTCGGGAAGTATTCCCGCGGGAGTGCCGAAGGATACATATGCCAGAATTACCCGCGAGGTGCACAAAAGAGGCTCCAAAGTCCTTCTGGACGCAGACGGCGAGCTTTTCCGGCTTGGAGTGGAGGCCGCTCCGGATATGATCAAGCCAAACCGGGTGGAGCTGGAAGAGTACGCGGGAATGGATTACAGGGCTTCTGAGGAGGAGCTTCTGAGGATTGCCGGGAAATTTAAAGAGAAAGGTATCGGTACCATTGCCGTATCCATGGGGAAAAGCGGAGCCTTGTTTCTTCTGGAGGATAAGACAGTCAAATGTCCGTCTTTGTCTGTGAAGGCTCATTCTACAGTGGGAGCGGGAGACGCTATGGTGGCTGGCCTTGCATATTCCTGGGATGAGAGGCTTTCCGGGGAGGATGTGATCCGTCTGTGTATGGCGGTTTCCGCAGGCGCGGTCACCACCATTGGAACGAAGCCGCCGGCAAAAGAGCTGGTGAATACGCTGAAGGAACAGGTGATCATTGAAAACGCAGGATGAACACCTGCCGCAGTCTTTCGATACTGGTATAAATGAACCGCGGCGTTAGCGTGCACTGACGCTGCAGTGGCAAAAGAATATGGAAAAGGAGATCAGACCATGAAAACAAAAGCAGTCAGACTGTATGGAGTCAGAGATTTAAGATTAGAGGAATTCGAGCTTCCGGAGATCAAGGACGACGAAATTCTGGTTAAGGTAATGAGCGACAGTATCTGTATGTCTACTTATAAATTGGCGGAGCAGGGTAAAAAGCATAAGAGAGCTCCCCAGAATATTGACACAAATCCGGTGATCGTAGGACATGAATTTGCCGGAGTGATTGTAAAAGTAGGAGAAAAATGGAAGGATCAGTTCCGGCCGGGCATGAAGTTCGCCCAGCAGCCGGCGCTGAATTATAAGGGCAGTCTGGCTTCACCGGGATATTCCTATGAATATTTCGGCGGCGCGTGCACCTACTGCATCATTCCTCATGAGGTAATGGAGCTGGGATGCCTGATGCCCTACGAAGGCGACAGCTTCTTTGAAGCGTCTCTGGGTGAGCCTATGAGCTGCTGTATCGGCGGTTATCATGGAAATTATCACACCAATAAAAGAAATCACGACCTGGCGACAGGGACAAAGCCGGACGGAAATATTCTGGTGGCGGGGGGCTGCGGACCCATGGGCCTTGGGATGATCACCTATGGCATCCAGATCGAGAACCGCCCGAAACGCATCGTGGTAACGGATATCGACGACGCCAAGCTTGCCAGAGCGGCAGAGGTGATTTCTCCGGAAAAAGCAGCCGCTCACGGTGTTGAGCTTCTTTATGTGAATACTGCCAGAATGGAGGACCCGGTTCAGGAGCTTCGGGAGATCACCGGAGGAGCCGGATATGACGATGTGTTCGTGATGCTGCCGATCAAATCTGTTGTGGAAATGTGCGACAGACTTCTTGCCTTTGACGGCTGCATGAATTTCTTCGCCGGGCCCACGGATAATCAGTTTTCCTCAGAGATCAATATGTACAATGTACACTACATCAGCACCCATATTGTGGGAACCACCGGAGGGAACAACGACGACCTGATCGAGGCCAATACCCTGGCGGCGGCAGGAAAGATCGAGCCGGCGGTTATGGTCACCCATGTGGGCGGTATTGACAGTATTGCCGACGCCACATTGAACCTGCCGAAAATCCCGGGCGGAAAGAAGCTGACTTATACACAGTTTGATATGCCGCTGACGGCTATTGAAGATTTCGGCAAACTGGGAGAGACCGATCCTCTGTTCAGAAAGCTGGACGAGGTGTGCAGAAAGAACAGGGGACTGTGGTGCGCGGAGGCGGAAAAAATCTTATTCGAGCATTTTGGCGTGGAAGTTTAAATATGAGTACCGGAGCAGCGGCTTCCCGGATATAAAAGACAGAGAAGATTACAGGAGGAATCAGATATGGTATCACAGAAATTTACTGTAAAAAATAAATCAGGACTTCACGCGAGACCGGCGGCGGTGATGGCAAAGGCGGCGGGAAAATGCAGATCTGAGGTCATTATTAAGTACGGCGACAGGATCATCCAGGCAAAAAGCATCCTGAATATTATGGCGGCGGCAATCCAGTCAGGCTCTGAGATCGAGGTGCAGTGTACCGGCGAGACAGAAGCGGAGGATCTGAAAACCCTGGGAGAGCTGATTGAGAGCGGTCTTGGTGAATAGAGCGGAAGAAAAGGCTCTGAAGGCTTAGAGCTTCAGAGCCAGATACAGAAGTACGGCGTCCTGAAAACGGCGGGGATTGTAGCCGCAGCGCTGATGGATCTGGTTCAGACGGTACTGGAGGGTGTTTTTGTGCAGAAACGTCTTTTCGCAGGTGTTTTTCAGCGACATGCCGCAGTCGAAATAAATCTCCAGAAGCTCTCTGTCCTTTTGAGGCAGGGAACCCAATGTTTTTTTCAGAAAGCTTTCCCGCGTTTTCTGATCCATGGAAGAGAAGATCAGATCCAGAGTAAGCTCGTCATATTCCGCGTAATTTTCGGTTTTGTGCTCCAGACTTTTCAGGGCGGCGGAAGCGGCCAGCGCGGAATCGGAGATCTGCCGTATGGGAGCGGCGTTTCCGAGCGCTATGCGCACCAGGGAATGATCCTCTGCAAAAGCTTTGAGGAGCTGTTTCCTGGAAAGAAATACAGAGTGCTCCAGAACAGCCACATACTGATCCGGGTACAGGAAGGTATATAACGTAATATTTAATTTCAAAAACAACTGATGAAGCCGGGGCTCCAGAACCGCGTTTTCGGGAACCCCGGTGTGATTTTGAACCTGTACGCGCAGCAGGTGGTAGGAGGCGTTTTCGGAAATTCCCCATTTTTTCAGATTTTCCTCAAGATATTGGGGATGGATCTCCTCCTGATCCAAAAGCCTGCGAAGAACATAGCTTTTTTTCTCCGCCTCCGTGCGGCTGAAAGCATCCAGCTCCTTTTCTCTTATCAGCAGCCGGGTAATACGCTCCGCAAGATGAGCGTATTTTTTTATTTTATCGGGATCGCCGGTAATCCCGATGACTGCGATCACACTGTGATTATGATATATGGGAAGATTGACGCCCTGCTGTGTCCCGGTAAAATGATCGTTCTCATTCACCTCAATGACAGAGCCGCTTTCGGCTGCCTGTCTGCCGATCTCGTGAAAGCTGCCGATGCGGTCTTTATCTGTACTGGCGAAGATCATCCCCGAACAGTCGATAAAATTTACATTCTGTCCGCAGAGATCCTTCACAGTATCCACAATCTGCTGGGCCAGAGCTCTGTTGATATAAGGATTCATATTTACCTCCTGAAACAACCGGCGGAGAAACAGAACCCTCATTTTCTTAAAGGAGACGGAAAACCTGCTCGGCTGCCGCGGCCATGTTGCTTTTTGCCGTGGCGGGATCCATGGCCTCCTCCAATGTGGTGATTCCCCGTACGATGGGGAAGAAGGCGTCGATCCCCGCTTCATTGCAGGCGGTGGCTTCTTTTGTGACGCTTCCCGCGAACGCGATTGTTTTTGCATGATATTTTTTTGCCAGCTTCGCAACGCCCACAGGGGCTTTTCCCATTGCGGTCTGATGATCCAGCCGGCCTTCTCCGGTTACGACGACGTCCGCGTCCTTCAGATCGTCCTCAAGGCCTACGGCGTCAAGAATAAGCTGTATCCCGGGGGCAAGCTCCCCGTTCAGATAGCTTAAAAAAGCGAAGCCCAGTCCTCCCGCCGCGCCCGCGCCCGGCGTATCCGCGTGATCCTGCCCGAAAGCAGCGGCAGTGATCCTGGCAAAGTTTTTCATCCCGGCGTCGATGACCGGAGCAAGCTCTCCGGTGACTCCCTTTTGCGGGCCGTATACATAGGTGGCGCCCATGGGTCCGCTCAGAGGGTTGGTAACGTCGCAGGCGATCCGGAAGCTGCATTCAGAAAGAAGCTCTCTTTTGTCGGAGAGCTGAATGGACGCGACCTTTGCCAGCGCCTGAGCGCCCTCGCCCGCATCCGCTCCTTTTTCATCCAGAAAACGGAAGCCCAGAGCCTTCAGCATACCGATTCCGCCGTCGTTTGTGGCGCTGCCCCCGATGCCGATGATGAAGCTGCGGATTCCCTTGTCTATTGCATGAAGGATCATTTCACCAACGCCGAAGGTGGTGGCGCGCAGGGGATCCTTTTCATCGGAAAGTGTAATGCCCGCTGCCGCGGCCATTTCCATAACGGCGGTGTTGGATTCCCTTAGATATCCATAATAGGCGTCTACAGGAGCGCCCATGGGCCCGGTAACGGTCAGCGGAATTCGTTCTCCGCCCAGTCCCTCTGTCAGAGCGTCGGTAGTTCCCTCGCCGCCGTCAGCCAGAGGTCTGACCACCACCGAGGCGTCAGGACGGGCCGCCAGAATCCCCTGTTTTACGGCCAGGCCTGCTTCCATAGAAGACATACTTCCTTTAAATGAGTCAACTGCAACAACTGCTTTCATTTGTAAACCTCCCTTAAACCCTTTTTCTTCATTCTACCATGAGGGAGGATCCGGGCCTATGTCGCAGAGACCAAATTATACAAAAAAACAGAGGGTTTTATGTTATATGTACCAAAAAACAAAATGGTTACCCAAAATAAGACAGCCTACCGGGGCTCCTTTCCCGCGGCGAAGATCATCATCATTTCATTGGTGAGGCTGGAGGAGTTCCCCTGTCCCTTGATCTCGCTGCGGTGAAACCACTCGGCCATAGACAGCTCGCTGTGATCCACAGTCAGGGTATCGTCTCCGTCTACGTCGCAGAAAAAGCCGAAAAGGAGAGTACCGCTGAAGGACCAGGGCTGGCTTTTGTAATAGCGGATGTTTTTTACCTTCAGTCCGACCTCCTCCATCACCTCCCGGCGCACCGTGTCCTCTATGGTCTCTCCGATCTCCGCGTATCCCGCGATCAGAGCGTAATTCTTAAAGCTTCTGCCTTCGTATCTGGACATTACCATTTTGTCTCCGTTGGTAATTCCTATGATCACGGCTGGAGAGAGCACGGGGTATTCGTAATGGCCGCAGGCGGTACAGTACATCTGACGCTCTGTTTTGCTGTGTACCATAGGACTGCCGCAGCAGCCGCAGAATCTGCGGCTTTCGTACCAGCGGAAAAGCTGGTGTCCCGTAACGCCCGCGAAGGCCAGATGCTGAGGCTGAGCCGTGCGCATCAGCCGGACATCCTGAAAAGTGAAGCCAGGAAGGAAGGCGTCCGGGGAAAGCTGCGCAAGATAGAAGCGGTCCTGGTCGATAGTGAAAAGATAGACGGGTTCCGGAGAAAGCCGGAACTCCTCCTCCAGATCCCGGAACCGGGGAAAAAGATTTGTTCCGGAAGCTTCCTGTCTCAGAAGGATCTGATTTTCCTGGTACACCAGAAGATAGCTGTCGTCCTCCGGGGGCTGGGGCCTAAATTCATTATGGTAAACGTGCGGAGCAATATCCTGTATCATGATGATGCCTCTTTTCTTTTTGTATTTTTCCTGAAAAAAATCCTTTTGGAATTTAAAAATAAGCTGTTTTCAGTATACAGAAAAAAAACTCCGATAGCAAGCCCGGGAGCCCGCCTCCCAAACTTGAAAAAAGAAATGGATATGATATACTGAATCCAGACGAAAGATATCAGACGAAGGTTATTCTGAAAAGGATGCCTTGTAAAGGCGGAGGATGATATGAACAGTAACAGGGAGCAGTATACCGTCAGCTTCATAGAGGAAGGCCGCAGTCTGCGCGTGGAGAAAGGGACTACCATCCTGGAGGCGGAGATCGCCGCCGGTCTTGTTCCGGACGCGCCCTGCGGGGGAAGAGGAAAATGCGGCAAGTGCAGAGTGCTGGCGGACGGAGAAGAGGTTCTTGCCTGCCGGACAAAAATTGAAAAGGACTGTGAGGTGCGGCCGGTTTCCGGTGAAAAAGCCCGAACCAGGATATTAAACGAAGGCCTTTTCCGGCAGACGATATGTCAGCCGGGGAGTCTTCCCGCTCAGGTGGAGCGGCCTCTTCTGGCGGCGGTGGATCTTGGCTCCACCACAGTAGTGGCTTATCTCATGGACGGAAAGAGCGGAGCGCTTCTGGGCAGCAGGAGTATTCTGAATCCTCAGAGACAGTATGGGGCGGATGTGGTCATGCGCTGCAGCTATGTGCTGGAGCATGGACCGGAGACATTAAGCGCCTGCGTCCGGGAGGCGGTGGACAGGCTACTCGGAGAGACCGCTTCGGAGGCAGGAAGAGGAAAAGAGGACATTGTAAAGATCGTTATGGCCGGAAATTCCTGTATGCACCACCTTTTTCTGGAACTTCCTGTGGACACCCTGGTAAGGGCGCCCTATGTGCCTAAGATTAAAGAAAAAGTGGAGAAAAGAGCCGCGGACTGCGGCATCCATGTATGGAAGGAAGCAAAGCTGATCTGGCTTCCGAACATAGGCGGCTTTGTGGGAGCCGATACCACGGCCTGTATGCTTGCGGCGGAATTCGACAAAAGGGAGGAGCTTACCCTCATGGTAGATATCGGCACCAACGGAGAAATGATTCTTGGAAACCGGGACGGCTATACCGTCTGCTCCACCGCGGCAGGCCCGGCTTTTGAGGGAGCGAAGATCGCCTGTGGAATGAGGGGCAGCGACGGGGCCATCGATCATGTGTATCTGAAGGACGGGAAAGTGGAGTTTCATGTGATCGGAGAGGGCGCGCCTGCCGGAATCTGCGGATCCGGGCTTCTGGACGCGGCGGACTGCCTGCTCCAGACCGGATGGATCACAGAGGACGGATATATGAAGGAGCCCTGGCATTTTTCGCCGGAGGTTTCCCTCATCCAGAAAGATGTGAGAGAGCTGCAGCTTGCAAAGGCGGCCATTGCCGCCGGAGTGCAGCTTCTGTGCAGAAAAAGAGGCTGCGCTGTTTCCGACATCCAGACCCTTCTGCTGGCGGGAGCTTTTGGGAATTATCTGGATCCGGACAGCGCCTGCGGAATCGGTCTGCTGCCCGGAATCCTTCGGGAGAGGATCGTCCCCGTGGGAAACGCGGCCGGAGCCGGGGCGCGGCTGGCGGCGCTTTCAGAGGAGGAATTTCGCCGGGCGGAAAAGATGGCGGAAAAGGCGGAGTTTCTGGAGCTGGCCTCGGAAGCTGATTTTATGGACGTCTATGTGGACGAGATGACCTATGCAAAGGAGGAGTTTTATGGGAATTGAAGAACTAAAACAAATGGCTCTGGAATGTGGATTTACATACGCGCAGCCGCTTAACTGCGCGGCTATGGAGCTGCGGCAGGAGGTGCGGGATATGTGCGCGGCCAATACCTGCGGAATGTATGGGAAGAATCGGGCCTGTCCTCCCGCCTGCGGTACTTTGGAGGAGTGCAGAGAGCAGGTGAAAGCGTACAGAGAGGGGATTATTGTTCAGACTGTGGGGGATTTGGAGGACAGTATGGATTTTGAGGGAATGATGGAAGCGGAGTCAAGACATAAGAAACAGTTTTATGAGCTGGCGGAAAAGCTCCGCCAGGTATACCCCGGCCTCCTTCCTCTGGGGAGCGGCTGCTGTACCATCTGCGAGACCTGCGCCGGCCCTGAGGGAGAATGTCGTTTCCCGAAGAAACGGATCTCCTCTCTGGAGGCCTTCGGCATCGTAGTCAGCGATCTCTGCAAAAGCAGCGACATGAAATATTATTACGGCCCTCAGAAGATCGCCTACACCTCCTGTTATCTGCTGAAATAACAGCGCTCCCTGATCGCGGCGTATATACTTTTTAATAAAACGGCCGGTTATTTCTGCTCCTCCATATCGATGAGACGGAAGGAGAGAAGCAGATAAAGCAGCTCGTCGGGATCCGAAAGATCAGAGCCCAGACAGCGGCAGATCCTGTCCAGGCGGTAAAGAAGAGTACTGCGGTGGATAAAAAGCTCATTGGCTGTCTTGGTGGCATTCTGATGATTGTTCAGATAACACCGGAGCGTCTGGTAAAGCTGGGACTGTCCGTTTTCCGATTCATATTTTAAATGCAGAAGCTTCTCGTGGCACACCATGTACGCGGGAAGCTTTTTTGTGGCCTCTTCCAGCAGATAGGTAAGAGCGATATCGTTGAAGCGGTGGATCCAGCGGTGGGGATATTTGCGGCTGCCGGTTTTCAGAGACAGAGAGGCCTGTACGTACTGGCGGTAAAAGTTGAAATGCCCCAGCATCCGCCGGCTGTAGCCTGCGTTGAGAAAGCTGTCCCGGATAAAGCTGGCAAGCTTCTGCTCGATCTCAGACTCCGAAAACTGACAGAGCTCCAGATTGATGTAGACCACGATATTTCCTCTGTGCTCCAGGGCGCAGGAAGCAGGAAGGATGTTTTCGATATAGCTTATGATGGAGCGATGGGTGAGATTTTTGTAATCCAGCAGTTCTGTTTTCAGGAAAATACACAGATAATAATGGGAGGAAAGCCATCCGTAATCTGTGAGATGGCGGCTTATCTCTACATAATCCGCGCTGGAATCCGTAAGGATGGTATGAAAAATCTGGTGGAGCTGATGGCGGACGTCATGACTGTCCACGATATTGGTGGAAAGGGCGTGGCTGATGATACGTGCCAGATACTCCAGGAGGAAGCCGAAGGTATCGTCCAGGGGAACCTCTCCCTGGGTGATCAGGAGCCGGTAGAGCGTCCGGTCAAAACGGCGGATATTGACGCAGAGGCTGGGGGCGGCGATGCCGTTTCCGGAATAATAGAAATACCCCACCCGGTGAAAGGCGGCCTCGTAGTTGGGATCCTGCTTTAAAGACAGAATGAGATCCGCGGTTTCTTCCGTGGAGCCCAGGACGGAGGAGGGAAGCTCGCTGAAGGGAGTGCCTCTGGAGGCGACGATAGTAAAATCCATACCGATAAGGAGCATAGGATTGGGGATCACAGAACCAGTCATGTCAAGAAGACTCTGGATAGATCCGTTCATCATCCGGGATTCAAACAAAGCCTGATTCCATTCCTCATATTTTTGAAAAATCTGTCCGGCAAATTCCAGAAGATCCACGGGATCGGCGCCAGGAATAAAACAGACATTGGGACAATGCTTTAAAAGCTCGGGATTCTGAGGTCCAGTAAGGATCATCAGGCTGCGCAGAGGGCTTTTCGCAAACTCCGGGAGAAGCTTCCCGGCAATATAGATCAGCCCGCCGGAAAAGGGCTCCTCCGCTCTGGGGCAGACGGCATATTTCAGGCAGGGCTCGCTGGTGAGCCGACCGGATGCGTGTAAAATATATTTCTGTTTTAAATGCCAGAGGACCAGCTTGGGACTTAGTAACATGTGTTTTCTCCTAGTGTGATATATTATGCTTTCTATTTCTTATATAGATGGACTTGTATTAGTTCAGCTCATACAGGCGTCCGGAACGGATACCTTTGTTTATTTTAACATCCGCCTGAAAAAAGCACAATATCTGTCTCCTACAATATGTAGGAAAATAAGTGATAAAATCAGATATATATGCAAATAGAAAAACGAATTTTTCTGTGATACAATGGGTTTACAGCGAAAGTACGGCTTTCCTTTAATTTGTACAATAAAGGAGGAAACAGGATGATTATTATCGGTGAAAAAATAAACGGTTCCATCCCGGCAGTGGCGGAGGCCATCGCTGCCCGGGACGCGGAATTTATCAAGAACCGCGCCAGGATACAGGCGGAAGCCGGAGCTACTTATATTGACTGCTGCGCCTCTGTTCCGGAGGAGACGGAGGTGGAGACCCTCAAGTGGATGATCGACTGTATCCAGGAGGTGACGGATCTCCCCATCTCCGTGGACAGCCCCAGCGCCAGGGTTCTGGCGGAGGTGATCCCTTATTGTAAGAGACCGGGGCTTGTAAATTCCGTATCCGGTGAGGGAGACAAGATGGATGTGATCTTCCCGCTGATCGCGGACACCAAATGGGAAGTGATCTGCCTTCTGTCCGATGATACAGGGATCCCCAAGAGCGCGGAGGACAGGCTGAAGGTATTCGACAAAGTGATGGAAAAGGCCAAAGAGTACGGGATCAGTCCATCCAGAATGCACATTGATCCCCTGGTGGAAATGCTCTGCACGTCTGAGGACGGGATCGCCATGAATGTGGAGGTGATCAGCACCGTCCGGAAGCGTTATCCAAGTATCCATATCACGGCGGCGGTCAGCAATATTTCCTTCAATCTGCCGGTGCGGAAAATGATCAATCTGGGCTTTACCGTTCTGGCTATGAACGCGGGGCTGGACAGCGCGATCCTGGATCCCACCAATAGAGATATGATGGGAGTGATCTACGCCACGGAGGCGCTGCTGGGAGAGGACGAGTACTGCATGGAGTATATCAGCGCGTACCGGGAAGGAATCTTCGGCCCGAAAAAATAAAAGCCGGGAGCATCAAACAGTACAAAAGCGCCCGGAACGGAATTGCGGAGCCGTCCTGAGGCGTTGAGAGACAGCCATAGAATCAAAAAGAGGAGGTAGACAAAAATGGCAGAAATTCAGGAAGTTTATGATCTGGTGGCAAGAGGAAAGGCAAAAAAGGTAGCTGCGGCAGTAAATGAAGCCCTGGACGCAGGCTGCGATCCTACTGAGATTTTGAATCAGGGTATGATCGCGGCTATGGACGCGGTAGGCGCCAAGTTTAAAAACGGAGAGATCTTTGTTCCCGAAATGCTGGTAGCCGCGAAGGCTATGAAAAACGGAGTGGAGGTCCTGAAACCTCATCTTGCGTCCGGCGTGGCGGGAGCGGCCGGAAAGGTAATTATCGGCACCGTATCCGGGGATCTTCATGATATCGGAAAGAACCTGGTAGCTATGATGCTGGAGTCCTCAGGGTTTGAGGTGATCGATCTGGGCGTGGATGTTCCCAAGGAAAAATTCGTGGAGGCATATGAAGCCAATCCCGACACAAAGCTGATCTGCTGCTCCGCCCTTCTGACGACCACCATGAACGCCATGAAAGACACGGTAGCGCTTCTGAACGGATCTCCCTTCCGGGGCAGCATCAAGGTCATGGTAGGCGGCGCGCCCATCAGCCAGGAATTCGCGGATGAGATCGGAGCGGACGCTTACACAGAGGACGCGGCGTCCTGCGCCCAGAGAGCAAAAGAACTGGTAGCGTAACGAGTGGAAGGAAAGGAGGGATTCTGTATGTTGACTGCGAAACAGAATATGATCGAATGTATAAAGGGAGGAAATCCCGACAGATATGTAAATCAGTATGAGGCAATACAGCTTCTTTTTCATCCGTTTATGTTTGCCAGCCCTCTTCTCCAGGAGGGACAGGAAAATATAAAGAACGCCTGGGGCGTAACAAATACCTTCCCGAAAGGGACTCCGGGTTCCTTCCCGGTACATACCCCGGACAAGATCGTGGTGAAGGATATTGAGCACTGGCAGGATTACGTTCACGCACCCTCGCTGGACTTCCCCCAGGAAATGTGGGATCAGTGCAAGGCCGGGTACGACGCTGTGGACAGTGACAAAGCTTTTAAAGCGGTTTTTGTGGCTCCCGGGCTTTTTGAGCAGACACATCATCTCTGCGAGATCGTAAACGCTCTGACCTATTATATTGAGTATGAGGATGAGATGCATGATCTGATCAAATATCTCACCGAGTGGGAGCTGAAGCTGGCGGAGGGGATCTGCAGCAACCTTCATCCCGATATGCTGTTCCATCACGACGACTGGGGCGGACATGACAGCACCTTTATGAGTCCTAATATGTTCAATGAGTTCCTGCTGGAGCCCTACAAAGAAATTTACGGATATTATAAGAGCCACGGCGTAGAGTATGTGGTGCATCATTCCGACAGCTACGCGGCTACCCTTGTTCCATCCATGATCGAGATGGGGATCGACGTATATCAGGGCTGCATGGAAACCAACCATGTGGACGAGCTGCTGAAGAAGTACGGCGATAAGATCAGCTTTATGGGCTGTATTGAAAACGCGGATGTGGATACTCCCGACTGGACAGACGATAAATGTGAGGCGGAGGTGCGCAGGGTCTGCGAGACCTACGGAATGAAGCATTTTATCCCCTGCATCGCCCAGGGCGGCCCCGGTTCCGTATATCCGGGCGTATATCAGTCTCTTACCAATGCCATCGACAAGCTGAATAAAGAAAAATTCGGCATTGAAGATCCGGATTCCGCACGTATGCCGCTTCAGATCCTGTTTTGATAAGAATATGCATAGAAAAAAAGCTCCGGCGCCTGATTCTGACGCCGGAGTTTTGTATACGGTTTTAGGCTTTTCAAAACAACTGCGTATCATGCAGTTTTGAATCATATTAAATGTCAAAAATAATGAAATTTCCCCAAAACGCTTTTAGAAGAAAAAGAATTATGCTACAATAACGGAGAGAAAAAACGATATCCAAAAACGGATTTTTCCATAAAACCGTGTGCGGCATACGGGGAATGTTACTGTCAAGTAATCGTTGGCAACTTTCTTTTTGATTTATCTTTTTGTTGA